>OLNQ01000079.1_pt1 | contig 103707 bp, 92 predicted proteins | sample 1672821 | NCBI WGS metagenome assembly OLNQ01 (sample SAMEA3136727, study PRJEB25190) | human gut metagenome | biome: human gut; feature: human-associated habitat; material: faeces | place: Austria | collected 2013 | reverse complement strand
GCATGGTCATGTCGCCTTCGCTAAACATATAAACCCACTTGTTTGCCATTTGTTTGTTACCTCCTACGTAAACTTTATATTTCATGGTGTGAAGTCCCCGTGAAGTCTCCACACGCGCTAGACTGATTATAACATATATGTCAACATTAGCAAACTCTTTTTTCTATATTTTGTGTATATCTTGTGTATATTCCGACCCATTTTTACATATATTTAAATTTTGATTATTTTCTTCTGTGAGCCGTTATTTTTTCTCAATGCTTTCTGCCAATGTTCGTATTTAGACATAATGTTTAAACCTCAAAATGCTCTGGACATTTGAGCTCATAGCCTTATGTTGTTTGTTTACATCGATGTTCAGCCTGCATATAATAACAATCCATCTTGTACCTTTCACAATCCCGCCATAAAAAAACATAGGCTGCGGAAAACTCCGTAGCCTATGTTTAACTTTATATCATGTCGCCTATCGGCTTCATGTGGGTATTCACATTATATCAGTCTTGCGCAATTACAACTGTCACAATGCTCATTAAATTACAAATCACTCGCCGTCAATAGCTGCCTTGAGAATATCAAGACCAGCGATAAGATCCTCATCAGAGATGATAAGTGGTGGCATGATCTTGATGACTGCATTGTCACGACCTGCTCTCTCTATTACAAGGCCCTTCTTGAAAGCTCTTGCTGTGATGGCACCAGCTGTTGCATCGTCCTTAACCTCTACGCCCCAGAGGAGTCCGATACCACGTGTTGCAATTACATTTGGATCGCCGTCTATATTCTTCTCAAGATACTCTCTAACTATCTCGCCCTTACGTCTTGTCTCTGCCTCGATATTGTTGTCAAGCATGAACTCAAGTCCTGCCTTTGCAGCTACCATTGAGAGCTGGATTCCACGGAATGTACCAGAATGCTCACCCGGCTTCCAGAGATCATACTCCGGCTTGAACATTGCAAGTCCCATAGGGAATGGGTATCCGCCGATTGACTTTGAAAGTGAGAACATATCAGGCTTGATTCCTGCTCTCTCAAATGAGAAGAATGTACCTGTTCTTGCACAGCCAACCTGTACGTCATCAACAACCATAAGGATGTCGTTCTTATCACAGAACTCACGGAGTGCCTTGAGGTACTCTACTGAGAATACATTTACACCGCCATCTGCCTGTACTGTCTCGATAAAGATTGCTGCAGGCTTCTCAACACCTGAGTGATCGTCATCAAGAAGTGTCTGCATGAACTTGATCGTATCAAGCTCTGGGAACATGTAAGGAGCTGGAATGTGGTATACGTTGTCAAGTCCAACGCCTGCTCCTGCACGGCTTGCAGCATCACTTGTAAGTGATATTGAACCAAGTGTCATACCATGGAAACAACCCATATATGCCCAGATCATCTCTCTCTTCTTAACCTTACGCGCAAGCTTTAAGAGTGACTCAACGGCATTTGTTCCTGTAGGACCTGCAAACATGATCTTGTAATCAAGTCCTCTAGGCTCAAGAACCTTTTTCTCAAAAAACTCGATGAATTCAGCTTTTGGTGCTGTCATCATGTCAAGAGAATGCATGATTCCATCGCTCTGGATGTAATCGATAACCTTCTCCTTTATATAATCATTGTTATGACCATAGTTCAGCGCGCCTGCTCCTGCGAAGAAGTCTATATACTCCCTTCCATTCTCATCATACATCTTGGCTCCCTTGGCCTTTGTGAATATCTCTGGGAAACTTCTGCTGTATGATCTTACATTTGCCTCGTATTCTGAAAATAACTCTTTACTATGCATCTTAATGCCTCCTGTAAATTCAGTGTCCCGTATTATCTCCGGTCACACCACCAATTAATATTCAAATTTCTTCTCAAAGTAAGCCTTCAGATCTTCAATCTTGACTCTCTCCTGCTCCATGGTATCTCTGTCACGAATTGTGACTGCTCCATCCTCAACAGAATCGAAATCATATGTTACACAGAACGGTGTTCCTATCTCATCCTGTCTTCTATATCTCTTACCTATGTTGCCTCTGTCATCGAACTCACAGTTATAGTACTTTGAAAGCTCTGCATAAATCTTCTCTGCACCCTCGTTGAGCTTCTTGGAAAGTGGAAGCACACCGATCTTAACTGGTGCAAGCTGTGGGTGGAAATGAAGGACTGTACGGATGTCTGGCTTCTCCTCTGTTCCGATGTTCTCCTCGTCATATGCAGCACACAGGAATGCCAGTGTAACACGGTCAGCACCAAGTGATGGCTCGATTACATATGGAATGTACTTCTCCTTTGTCTCGTCATCGAAGTACTCCATGGACTCTCCTGATGTATTCTGGTGCTGTGTCAGATCGTAATCTGTTCTGTCAGCGATTCCCCAGAGCTCTCCCCATCCAAATGGGAATAAATACTCGATATCTGTTGTTCCCTTGGAATAGAAACACAGCTCCTCCGGTGAATGGTCACGGGCTCTCATCTCATCATCCTTGATTCCGAGATCCTTGAGCCAGTTGATACAGAAGCTTCTCCAGTACTCAAACCACTCCATATCTGTACCCGGCTTACAGAAGAACTCAAGCTCCATCTGCTCGAACTCTCTTGTTCTGAATGTGAAGTTACCAGGTGTTATCTCATTTCTAAATGACTTTCCTATCTGACCGATTCCAAATGGAACCTTCTTTCTTGAAGTTCTCTGTACATTCTTGAAGTTGACAAATATACCCTGTGCTGTCTCCGGTCTCAGGTATACAGTGTTCTTGGCATCCTCTGTTACACCCTGGAATGTCTTGAACATAAGGTTGAACTGTCTGATACCTGTGAAGTTGTGCTTTCCACATGTCGGACAGCAGATATTGTTCTTCTCAACGTACTCTTCCATCTGCTCGTTGCTCCATCCGTCTACCGCGCCCTCTGGAACAACTCCGTTTTCAGCCATAAAGTCCTCTATAAGTTTATCTGCACGGAATCTCTCATGACACTCTTTGCAATCCATAAGAGGATCAGCAAATCCTCCAAGGTGGCCTGAAGCAACCCATGTCTGTGGGTTCATAAGGATAGCACAGTCAACTCCTACATTGTAAGGGTTCTCCTGGATGAATTTCTTCCACCATGCTCTCTTAACGTTGTTCTTGAGTTCAACTCCGAGATTACCATAGTCCCATGTATTTGCGAGACCACCGTAAATCTCTGAACCTGGATAAACAAATCCTCTGCTCTTTGCCAATGCAACGATTTTGTCTAATGTCTTTTCCATTGTAATCCTCCAAATCATATTCGAATTTGCATTTTTTTCGCTCTATCCGCCTTATTTTATACTCATTCAAATATTTTTGCAAGGTTCACGGCATATTTTGTAATATTATTTATACAAAGCTACTATAATTTGTGCCGTCAGACATCACCTTATGACTTCTTCTTATTGCTTACTCGTTATGACTCTTGTATAATAGCACCGGATTGGTTCTTTCTAAAGCTCCAATTTTAAGTATTTTTATAGTACCAATTTGTAGTATTGGAATATGAATAAATCAAGTCACACGCAAATATCCAATGATACAACGTATTTTTAACGCTTATAATATGCAGGAAAGGAACACGGAAATGATATCAATAGACAAGACCTCCGATAAGTCTCTATACGAACAATTATATGAACAGATGAAATCTGAGATACTTAATGAGCACTATGCTGCAGGCGAAAAGCTACCTGCAACAAGACAACTCGCCGCCGAACATAAGCTGAGCCGCAACACAGTAGTATCTGCTTACAACCAGCTTGAACTTGAAGGATATATACGCTCCGTGACAGGCTCAGGCTACTATGTTGAGAACATCTCTGCATTTTCTCCAGACAAAAAGTCAAGACAAAGCCACAATATACAGCATTCTTCCAGGCAATCAGGAAAGACCTTTGACTACACGTTCAGCTACGGCAATCTGGACTACAACTGCTATCACTCCAGGGCCTGGCGCAAATGTCTCACGAACGCCTGGGACATGATATCCATGGCCGATACCGCCTCCTACCAGATGTCGCAGGGAAGCTACACCCTCCGCAGTCTTATCACCGAATATCTGTACATGTCCAGAGGTGTAAACTGCACACCGGAGCAGATCATCCTCACGAGCGGCCACCAGAGATCAATAGACATAATCACGCATATATTCAGTTCATCTGATTATTCATTTGCCATGGAGGACCCTGGCTACAACGGAACATGGGAGATCGTCAGCCAGAGTCCGTTCAGGATCATTCCAATACCGCTTGAGGACGACGGTGTGTCCATAGAACACATCCAGCGTCTCAGGGACACTCTGCTGTATGTAACGCCATCCCACCAGTTTCCTATGGGAAGTATACTGCCTATAAGCAAGAGGCTGGAGCTCATAGAATGGGCTGTCCAGTCAGGAAGTTATATAATCGAGGACGATTACGACAGTGAACTCAGATACCAGAGCAGACCGATCCCGTCCTTGCAGTCCATCGATAACAGCGGCCGCACTATATATCTTGGAACTTTCTCCAAGTCCATGTCGCCGGATCTTAGGATATCATATATGGTACTCCCTGAGAAGCTGATGAAAGACTACAGCTCCAGATATTCACATACCAACTGTACGGTTCCTACCGTTCTGCAGCTTGCCCTTATTGAATTTATTCAGAGTGGAAATTATCAGCGCCACATAGGCGCAATGAAGAATCACTATAAGAAAAAACATGATTATATACTTAATTATGTGAAACAGAATTTGGAAGATGATGTCATCATGTACGGCGCTGGAGCGGGTCTGCACTTTGTAGCAGAGATAAAGAACTCCTATCTCACCCAGTCCGAACTCATATCTGCCTTTGAGCAGAAAGGCATACGAATCTTCTCCACAGAGCCATTCTGGATAAGAAAGAATCTCTGTCCTGAGAACCAGCTTCTGTTTGGTTTCAGCGCCATACCATATGAAAAACTTCCCGGCGCGATGAAGACGTTCTCTAAAATAATACACTCTCTATGATTTGTATTTTAGACAGGTAATATACAAAAAGAAGGGAATCTCACGTCATGTAGGATTCTCTTCTTTTTTTCACGGCAGTGAGTCTATGATCTCCACTGACTTGAACTTTCTGTCCACGTACATATCCATAAACTGCTTCGATACTAGCTGTATCTCGGAAAGCACTGCATCGGACACATTGAAGTTATACATCTTACCAAGTTGTGCTCCATTTATGTACTGTATCGTGTACACCGCATCGTCAGATAGATGCAGCGGATATTTTGCCCTTCCTCTGCATCCATCGCAGAGCAGTCCGCCTGATGCGGCATCAAATACATTTGAAACCTCTGTCTTGCCACATATAGGGCAGTGGAAACTCTGTATTCCCTGACCGAACACATCCATAAGCTTTATCTCATACACACACCTGATGAGTTTTGCAGGCATCTGCCCCTTCTCGAGAGCCTTAAGGCTCACATACAGAAGATTGAGATAATCCGCCGCCCTGTCCCCTTCATGTGTCATGAAACTCATGACCTCACAGAAGTATGATGCATAGCAATATGCATCTATGTCCATGGTGAGTTGGTGGAAATATTCATCAACATCTATATTCACAAGCCGATATGAGTCACGTCCAGGGATCAGAGTAAAGCTCCCCATGACAAACATCTGTGTCTTAGACTGAAGGGGATTCGTTCCCCGCCTCACACCGGTAGCAAATACCGTGATCCTGCCACGTTCCTTTGTCAGAGCCACCATCCTCCTGTCATACTCACCCTGGAGGCTGCTGGACAATACAATTCCGTGCAGTGTAACTTCTTCTCTCATGATTGTATGTCCACCTCCATAACCCAAATCCTACTCGTCCCTGAATCCAAAGTTTCTCAGCAGTGTATCAGTATCTCTCCAGTCCTTCTTGACCTTGACCCACAGCTTCAGGTTGACCTTGGTATCAAGAAGTCTCTCTATTCCGTATCTTGCATGGGTTCCTATCTTCTTCAACATAGCTCCCTGCTTCCCTATGATGATTCCCTTATGTGAATCCCTCTCACATATAATCGTAGCATCTATGTCTATGATACCACCGTTTGGTCTTTCCTTCATTGAGTCTATGACAACTGCTATACCATGCGGTACCTCCTTGTCAAGCTGGCGTAGAGCCTGCTCCCTGATGAGTTCGGCAACGATCTGTCTCTCCGGCTGATCGGTCACAGTATCCTCATCGTAGTACTGAGGTCCATACGGCAGGTATTTCATAATGGTATCTATAAGTTCATCCGTATTCTTTCCCTTGAGTGCAGATACGGGTACTATCTCCGCAAAATCACAGGCATCCTTGTAGGTGTTTATCGCCTCAAACACCTTGCCCTCCTCAACGTTGTCAATCTTATTCACAACAACGATTATAGGAGTCTTTACGTGCTGCAACTGCTCTATGATGTAACGCTCTCCTGCACCGATAAAGGTTGTGGCCTCAACTATCCAGAGAACCACATCAACCTCATCCAGTGTACTCTCGGCAACCTTGAGCATGTACTCTCCAAGCTTGTTCTTTGCCCTGTTGATACCCGGTGTATCAAGGAATATGATCTGTCCCTTATCGCTGGTGTATACTGTCTGTATCCTGTTTCTTGTGGTCTGTGCCTTATTGCTGGTTATCGCTATCTTCTGACCTATCAGTCTGTTCATAAGTGTCGACTTTCCAACATTAGGTCTGCCTATAATAGACACAAAACCCGACTTGTATTCCTTATTCATATATCTCCTTTATCTCGTGGCCATGATCATAGATCATGCCTACGTATCCAGCCTAAAATTCATTTTGGTTTTTCACGAAAATTTTTATCACGTCTGTCTTCTCTCATCCTTAGAAGATTGCGAGCACTTCCTTGAAGTTGTCCTTATTCTCCTCTATCTTGCTCTCTCCGCCGATGGCACAGATGATTCCTGAATCCGTAACAGCCTTCACAAGTGGTGCAAGGGCTCTGATGGCATCTCTGTCGGTGGAGAGGATCTTATCACGCTCTCTCTGGATCTGTTCATCTGTAACTCCCATAAAGTATCTCGCCATATGGCTTATGCCCTCAGCAACAGGAGTCGTTGGCGCATCTATCTGAGCCATAGTTCCGATGATATACTTAGTCATATCCCTGTCTGAGCACTCAAAGTTTTCCACGAACTTATATGCATTCTTGAATATGTCATATGTCTCCATGAGGTTCGGATCTCTGTATGAACTCATATAGCATGTTCCATTCCTGAGAAATGAGCACATGGCGCCATACGCACCGCCCTTCACACGGACATTCTCCCACAGATAACCATATGAGAATATGATCTTGAGAACACTCAGTGAGCTGTCGTACTTGTATCCTGCATCCTCAAAATTACCTGCTATGGCAACGTACTGAACCTGGCTGGCAGTCTTGAATCCCTCATTCTGAAGATTCTTCTCAAACGGCTTCACGTCCTTATGTGCTGGTCTTGTGGAAAGCGCTTTACCAAAGTCCGCAAATGACTCCTCAAGCAGATCTGTCACATCCTGATCTCCCGTATAAGAAACAGTAAGTGCCCCCTTTCTGAGAACCTCTGCAAGAGCATACTGAAGCTTCTCAATGATATTGTCATACTTCTCATCGAAGTGGTCCACTATGTCACACAGAAATTCATAATAAGCAATTCCGCATGTCTCATCCGTGAATCTTGCACCCTCATCTATATATGACATAGCTCTGGTGTATGCGGTCACATGTCCCGATGCAGCCATGCCATTCTTCATGCTGGACTTCTCCTCCGTCAGGAGTTCCTTCAATCTCTTCCTGTCATCTATCTTTGATGAGAACAGTATCTCCTTCATAAGCTCTACCGCATATGGAAGTTTCTCATAGAGAGCTTTCATAGATACATAGAAGAACTTCTTGATATCCGTGTCACTGGCATATCCAACCATATCAAACTCTATTCCACCTATATTGCTGTCTATCTCATTTGACAGCTGTCCATAGGTGTGCTTCTCCGTGTCAATATATTTAAACAGGCATGACAGCACAGCAAGATATGGCACAAGGTCATTATCTATATCATTTATATTGAAATAGAACCTCAGATATCCTATACCGTTTGTAAATATATCGTGGCTTACAACTGAAAGTCCGCCGATCTCAGATTCAACATTCTTAAGCTTTTCAGCCTCTTTGTCAATGTCATCTATCGACAGAAGTGGAACCTTGGCAAGATCTTCGGCTGATGAAGGGGTTGCCTGATACTCCTTGAGCGCCTTTGTATCCTCCACGATCTTCTCAAGCTCCTCACGACTGAGTGTAGCCTTGTATGCAGCCAGCTCATCAGCGATCTTCTTCTCGTTCTCCTGGTCAAGCCCCTTCTTTGGATTCATAGTGAGATACAGGCCAAATGTATTGTCAATGAAACATTCCTTTATGATCTGTTCAAAATAACCATTCTGAAGATCCTCTCTCAGCTCCTTATACACATCATTCATCTCAAAAAACATGAGTGCCTTGGTATCGTCATACAGCCAGCTGTTAAATGCATCCAGTCCGTACATAAGTCCCTTAGGAAACCTTCCAAAATTGGCCTCCTTGTGCTTGAACTCAAACTTGTTGATTGCAGCCTCAACCGCATCCTTATCTATACCATGGCTGAGTTCTTCAAACGTGTCATCTATTATCTTTATGAATCTGTCCTTATCGTTCTTATCCGCGCCTCTTGCTATGATAGAGAATGTGGTCTGCTGGCATCCATTGTCAAATGAGCTGTAGACCTCCTCGCCTATACCCGCATCAGTCAGAGCTTTCTTCAGGACAGCTCCCGGCGCATCCATGAGCACGTACTCAAGTATTTCAAGGGCTGTAACCTTCTTCTTTTCGGTGCTGAGCCCTGTTATCTTGCTGTATGTGAGTATGGAATTGTTCTCCTCTGGATCAGTATCAGCTATGGAGTACTCCATAGTGATATCCTTCATCTCGTCAAATGGCTTCTGAAGAGGGATCGCTGAATCTATCTCCTTGTAATCGTAATGTGACAGATACTCCTCATCTATAAATTCCAGCGCCTTCGCCATATCACAGTCGCCATACAGATAAATATAACTGTTCGATGGATGATAATATGTCCTGTGGAAATCTCTGAATCTCTCAAGGGTGAGTGTAGGTATGGATACCGGATCACCGCCTGAATCATTGCCATATGGAGTGTCCGGCATGAGTGATGACTCTATCTCTCTGTACATAATCGACTCAGGACTTGAGTACACGCCCTTCATCTCATTGTACACAACGCCGTTGTACTTCAGGTCTCCGTCCACAGAGTCAAGCTCGTAGTGCCAGCCCTCCTGCTTCATGATCTCATCATGTATATAAATATCCGGATAGAACACTGCATCCAGATACACACTCATGATGTTCTCAAAGTCCTTCTGATTGAAGCTCGCTATAGGATATACCGTCTTGTCTGAATAAGTCATGGCGTTCAGGAAGGTGTTCAGAGAACCTTTTGCCAGCTCAACAAATGGATCCTTGACCGGATATTTCTTTGAACCACAAAGCACTGAGTGCTCAATTATATGCGGTATTCCTGAATCATCATATGGAGGTGTCCTGAAACCTATATTGAACACCTTATTCACATCGTCATTCTCAATGATAAGGACCCTTGCCTTTGTCTTTATATGCTCCAGCACATAGCCCTTGCCATGTACCTCTGGAAGATCCTTCTCCTCAACTATTCTGTAAGCCTTTACATCCTTGATATTTCCCAATTCATGTTCTCCTTCTATATTTTTATTGTCCTTTTATATGTTGCCAAACAGCTTATCTGGCCATTGTTGTAACAGACTATTTCGCTATTCCATCTGTCCGGCACCAAACGAAGCCGGAAGGAACTCTGACAATCTTCTCATGTCGTAATCATCCTCTGAACGTGCTGCGATAACATACATATCCGCAGAAAATTCCGAGAGCACCTGTCTGCATATCCCACATGGATATGTTATTCCATTTATCCCTGTACTATTCAGGCCACCGACAATAGCAATCGCTTTTAAATCTTTATAGCCACTGCTCACTGCATTACACACTGCTGCACGTTCTGCGCATATAGTTGCACCATACGAGGAATTTTCTATATTACAGCCCGTGAACACTCTGTATTCATTTGTATTTCTATCGTGACTGTCTGTCTCTCCGCCAACGACTTCAGTTGCATCCGAAGAATTCTCCCGGCCCGCCAGGAGTGCTGCCCCAACCTTAAACTGTGAGTACCTGGCATATGCCATATCTCTTGCCTCTACCGCTTTCACAATAAGACGCCTGATGTCTGTATCTTCAATAATATAATCACTCTCCATAATACAGGACCTCCTTTCTGATACCTTCTACGCACTTCCATAATAATAACACTAATCCACCTTTAGATTCAATCACCCACACAGTATTAAACGTTCAAATATTATCAGCTTGGCGCACATAACAAGAGGCCGCCCTAAGTCCGGCGGCCTCTCGATCACTTCTCTTTATTCAATTTATTACATTTTTAATAGCTTTCTGACTGTATCTGTCTGAGTATTTCGTCCACCATATCCTGATATGTGTCCGATGTAAGAACCAGGATAATACAGAACACCAGGAACACAAGTGCTATTGCGCTCATTATAATACCTGCGATAGCCATTCCCTTGCCAGGCTTCTTATTCTTAAGACTAATTATACCTGTGATTATACCTGCAATAGCTGAAGCAATTCCAACATACGTAATACAGCATCCAAATGTAAGCGAAAAGATACCAAGCACCATAGATGCTATGGATACGCCTTTGCTCTCCTGTGGCTGCATATTATTCTGTGGATATGCCGGACCTCCGCCCATATTCATGTCCTGGTTAGCATAATTCTGTCCGTATGGATCTCCCGGCTGTCCGTAGCCCTGGCCATACTGACCATAATTCTGTCCGTACTGTCCGCCTGGCTGGCCATAATTCTGTCCATACTGGCCACCCGGCTGTCCATAATTCTGATCATACTGTCCACCCGGCTGACCATAATTCTGTCCATACTGGCCACCTGGCTGACCATAGTTCTGATCGTTCTGTCCATACTGAGGCGCACCTTCATATGGATTCTGCTGTCCCACCTGTCCGTTGTCTTCTGTTGGCTGATAGCCACCAAAGCTGTTGTTATCTTCTCCCATCTCTTCCTGCCTTTCATTTATAACTTTTTTGTAACCCATACTTTCCCTTAGTCGAAAAATATCTGTTCTGATTATCTCACACATGCCGGTTAGTGTCAATTAACCTACATAAAAAAAGAAACACATCACCCAATTACGAATGATGTGATCCTTTTTTATCTTAGTCTTTGCATTTTACTGCGAAATCGTGTCTGACTCTATTCCTTAGAAGCCCATTCCGCCGCCCATTCCTGCTCCGCCTGCCGGCATTGCTGGAGCATCTTCCTTGATATCAGCTACAACTGACTCTGTTGTGAGCATTGTTGAAGCAACTGATGTAGCGTTCTGAAGTGCACTTCTTGTAACCTTAACAGGATCAATGATTCCTGCCTCGATCATGTTGACATATGTCTCATTGTATGCATCAAAGCCCACACCAACCTCAGACTCTTTGATCTTGTTGATGATGACTGATCCCTCAAGTCCTGCATTGGCTGCGATGTGGAACAGTGGAGCCTCCATAGCCTTGAGAACTACCTTAGCGCCTGTCTTCTCATCGCCCTCAAGATCCTTTACAAGCTCTGCAACCTTCTTTGCAGCATGGATATATGCTGAACCACCACCTGAGATGATTCCCTCTTCAACTGCAGCTCTTGTGGCATTGAGTGCATCCTCCATACGGAGCTTAGCTTCCTTCATCTCTGTCTCTGTAGCTGCGCCGACTCTGATAACTGCAACTCCACCGGCAAGCTTTGCAAGTCTCTCCTGAAGCTTCTCTTTATCAAACTCTGATGTTGTCTCCTCAAGCTGAGCCTTGATGACATTTACACGACCTGCGATGTCTTCCTTAGCGCCCATACCATCAACGATAACTGTGTTCTCCTTTGTGATCTTAGCACTCTTTGCACGTCCAAGGTCATCAAGAGTAGCATCCTTGAGCTCATATCCAAGCTCCTCTGAGATTACCTTACCGCCTGTAAGAATAGCGATATCCTGAAGCATCTCTTTTCTTCTGTCGCCATAACCAGGAGCCTTTACAGCTACTACCTGGAATGTACCACGCAGCTTGTTGACGATAAGTGTTGTGAGAGCCTCGCCCTCGATATCCTCAGCGATGATCAGCAACTTTGAACCGCTCTGAACGATCTGCTCAAGGAGTGGAAGTATCTCCTGAATATTTGAGATCTTCTTATCTGTTATAAGTATATATGGGTTATCAAGCTCTGCAACCATCTTCTCCATATCTGTTGCCATGTAAGCTGAAATATAACCTCTGTCGAACTGCATACCTTCTACAAGGTCGAGCTCTGTCTTCATTGACTTTGACTCTTCGATTGTGATGACTCCATCCTTTGACACTTTCTCCATAGCGTCGGCAACCATCTGTCCAACCTCATCGTCACCAGCTGAGATAGATGCAACTCTTGCGATCTGATCCTTTCCACTGATAGTCTCACTCATATCAAGAATAGCCTCAACTGCCTTGTCACAAGCCTTCTTCATTCCCTTTCTGAGAACGATAGGATTAGCACCTGCTGCCAGATTCTTCATTCCTTCATTGATCATAGCCTGTGCAAGAACTGTAGCTGTTGTAGTACCATCACCGGCAACATCGTTTGTCTTTGTTGCAACTTCCTTGACGATCTGAGCACCCATGTTCTCAAATGCATCCTCAAGCTCGATATCCTTTGCGATTGTAACACCATCATTTGTGATGAGTGGTGAACCGTATGACTTTGCAAGTACTACGTTTCTTCCTTTAGGTCCAAGTGTAACTCTTACTGTATCTGCTAACTGATTAACGCCTGCTTCAAGTGCCTTTCTAGCTTCGGCACCATACTTAATTTCCTTTGCCATTTCTGTCTACCTCCATATCTTGATCTATCATTACCTTGATTTATCATTACCTTGATCTATCATTTCGTCTTATTATTTATTCCGGTCAAACATTACATCACAATATATGTTATATCCTTCTTACGTGTATCGGATCAGTCTCAAGAGATTGATTATTTCTCTACGATTGCAAGAATGCTGTCCTGCTTGATAACTATGTACTCCTCATCGTCAAGCTTTACCTCTGAGCCTGCGAACTTCTGATATATTACAGTATCTCCAACCTTAACATCCATAGGAACAAGCTTGCCATCAACAACTGCTCCAGGACCTACCTCAATAACCTCTGCATACTGTGGCTTTTCCTTTGCCTGACCTGGCAAAACTATTCCAGACTTTGTTGTCTCCTCTGCTACTGACTGCTTTAATACTACTCTGTCTCCAAGTGGTCTCAACTTCATGATATATACCTCCTGATTTCTTATTTTTCTTATTACTCTTCTTTTCGCCTTTGTTTTTAGCACTCATTTTATGTGAGTGCTAACACTGTTTTATATTCTATACATTTCTATAAAAAAATCAACCCTTATTTTCTAAAAAAATTATAAAACTGATTATTTGAATAGTGTTGTCCTTGCATAGTCGAACAGATACTGCTGTGCATATCCTCCAAGATCTCCGAATTTATTCACCGCAAATGCCTCTATGTCCTGTTTCTTTGTATCTTTTCCGTCAAAATACATCTGCTCCATTATCCTCTTCATCCACACATCCACAGGAAACGCTTCCCGTCTGCCAAGTCCGAACAACAGAACGCAGTTTGCAACCTTTTCCCCAACGCCCTTTATCGTCATTAACAGTTCCCTTGCCTGTGCTATGTCCAGCTCGTCCAGCTTCTCCTTTGTGACTGCACCTGAATACACTGCCTCCGTAGCATTTTTGATATACGGAGCCCGGAATCCCACTTTGCACTCCCTGAGTTCTTCCTCTGTTGCATCATGCAGCCTCTGAACATCCGGGAATACATAAAATGCCTCACCGTTATATCCTATGACTTCATCACCAAATCTATGCGATATATTTTTTACGCACTGCTTGATCTGCGGTATACTCTTATTCTGTGATACGATAAATGATATAAGTGTCTCAAAAAAATCCTGGTTTAATATGTGGATTCCACTCTTCTCATCAACAGCCGTCTTCAGTGCCCCATCTGCCTTTATAACACTTTGCTTAATAAGTCCATAATCATTGTCCATATCAAGATACAACTTCCATATTCCTTCATAATCCTCCATGGATGAACCATATATCCTGAGCACCTTGTCTGTCTGCTCCATCTTTACTGCTCTGCCAAATGCCACGACTTCATACACTTCTTCGTCAAGCTTATCAAAATGGAAACACTGACCGCACTCAAGTATCTGAGAGAGTGTAAAATCATTCACACCGTCTACTGTTACTATATTATTCTCACAACTTACTTTCATCTTCTGTACACCTGCCATTTCCTGTATCTAAAATCTCATGAATTGCACTATATCTTTATCTATCTTAAGCATACCGCGTATCAACCGTCTAATAATACTTATTTGTAAATTACCTTTATAAAACACACCAGACTATTGTATAATACACGTATATTATTTTCAACGTCACTTATATTATGGTAAACGGAAATAATTGCCTATATTTAAATTCACAGGAGGACTTATGGCAGAACAAATATATACCATTCCAGTAAACGATGCATTTGACAGTGAATGCGAATGTCCTATGTGCCAGATGCAAAAGGAACTTGAACGAAACGCAATCGAATACACTATGGGACCAAGCTATATGGAGGATGACAATCGCGCCATGACTGACAAGCTTGGATTCTGCAGTCATCACCTGAGACTTCTCTATCAAGAAAAGAACCGCCTGGGACTGGCTCTCATGATGAACACCCATATGAACAAAACTATCAAGGATATGAAGGAGCTTGCGGCTAAAGGTCCCGCGTCAAAGGCTGGTCTATTCGGCAAAAGCACTCCAAACGCCCCTATAGTCGACTACATCGATAACATGGAAAAAAGCTGCTTTATATGTGGGCGCATGGACAATATGTTCGTTAGATACGTGGACACTATCTTCCACATGTGGAAGAAGGACGCCGAATTCAGAGAGAAATTTGCAGGCAGCAAAGGATTCTGTACATATCACTATGGTATCCTCTACAAGACAGGTCAGAGCAAGCTGAGCAAAGAGCAATACAGTGAATTCATCAACGCTTTAAACAAAGTCTTCTTTGAGGGAATGGAGAGAGTGAACGAAGACATCAGCTGGTTCATCGACAAATTCGACTATAGATATAAAAATGAACCTTGGAAGAATTCCAAAGACTCCGTACAAAGAGGAATCATCAAAATGGGACATACATTTGTGGAATGATGGATAACTAATGATGAATAAATAACAATAGATAACAATAGATAAATATAAAAACAACTGAAAAGTAACAGTTATAAAACAAAAGTAAAAAGTCATCTGCTCATGCTATCAATGACGAAAATACTCCGCCATTGTCATATATGCAGATGACTTTTTTATATTTTTTATGGTTTTATATTGTAATATTACTTGTCAGCTGACTATCAGCCGACTTTCCAATACATGATACCGATACCATCTGCCAATGACGTTTTTCCGACATTCATATCATTTGCAGTATCTGAGTCAGCCGATATTACACTTTCTATCCTATTGACTACTCTATCGTCTATTCTGTTGCCTATTTCATTGTCTATTCCATGACGGTGCTTATATTTCTCATGCAGATATGCTCTATAATCTGCAAGGCGTCCCGTGAACACAGGTTTGAGCATGGTGCATTTTCTGAAATCTCCAGGCTTTACCAATCCCTGTTTCTTGTGGAATATATCAACTCCGGCATTTCTAAGTACTGCCGCTACGAATTGAGAACAAAAATAATTATATTCTCTGTCCATGGCTCTATGAAAAAATACACTGAACACTCCAAGGAAATTATAACCATATCGCTCAGGATGCTTCTTGAATCTTACCAATTCCCGCTGTATGTGGTCATATTGTCTTTTTGTCACATTGAGCTCGTACACTGTACATCTGGTTTCTTTATGCTTGCCAAATATACCCTTCTCTATATTCTCACTGATGAACCCACCGTTAAACGGGTTGTACATACCTCTTCTTGCAAAACTGTACATTTCATTGAGACTGATATCAAGAGCCAGAGATGTGTGACTATATGGTTCCCTGGTAAACAACTTTATCAGATTTGATGGTATCGTCTCCGTCTTGGACAGAAGTATATATATCCTCTTGTAATCGTATTCCATAATTTCTTTCCAATCACATGTATTTGATACGCACGCCTCCCCTTAAGGCGTGTGCTCATCCCCACACATTTTCATATAATATCTGCAGATCAAAGTCAGTACTGCAGATTCTGTAATACATTGTATCTCTTACTTGCCTGGCTTGTATGAACTCTTGAGTGATACAATCCTGTTATACACAGGGTGCTCACTTGTCGAATCCTTTGAGTCAACACAGAAGAATCCATTTCTGAGGAACTGGAACGCCTCACCTGGCTGAGCATCCTCAAACGCCTTCTCAAGCTTACATCCCTGTTTGATGACAAGCGAATTTGGATTGAGGTTTAATGTACCGTCATCGTTGAGTTTTCCCTTCTCCTCGTCGATGATATTCTCGTACAGACGAACTTCAGCATCTATGGCACTCTCAGCTGATACCCAGTGTATGGTTCCCTTTACCTTACGGCCCTCAAAACCTGAGCCACTTTTTGTCTCAGGATCATATGTACAATGAACTGTTGTCACATTGCCATCCTCATCTTTCTCAAAGCCAACGCACTTTACAAAATATGCGTTCTTAAGGCGAACCTCATTGCCAGGGAAAAGTCTGAAATACTTCTTTGGTGGCTCCTCCATGAAGTCCTCTCTCTCTATATATAAATACTTGCTGAATGCAACCTTTCTGCTTCCAAGCTCCTCATTCTCCTGATTGTTCTCCACATCAAGATACTCAACCTGATCCTCAGGATAGTTGTCTATGACAAGCTTTACAGGGTCTACAACAGCCATGTATCTCTTTGCTGTGAGCTTTAAGTCATCACGCACACAATACTCAAGCATAGCATAGTCAACAGATGACTGGCTCTTTGATATTCCAACCAGCTCCATAAATTTCTTGATGGCAGATGGTGTAAAGCCTCTTCTTCTGAGGGCAGCTATACTTACAAGACGTGGATCATCCCATCCATCAACTATTCCATCCTCAACGAGCTTCTTTATGTATCTCTTACCTGTTATTACATTTGTAAGGTAAAGCTTTGCAAACTCTATCTGCTTTGGTGTGCCGTCAGGTGAATCCTTGTAGCCAAGCTCCATAACGACCCAGTCATACAGAGGTCTGTGATCCTCGAACTCAAGTGTACATATGGAATGTGTAACACCCTCGATCGCATCCTCGATAGGATGGGCAAAATCATACATTGGATAGATGCACCACTTGTCGCCTGTATTGTGATGGTTCATTCTTGCTATTCTGTAGATGATCGGATCTCTCATGTTAATGTTAGGGCTTGCCATATCTATCTTCGCACGAAGTACCTTGCTTCCATCAGGGAACTCACCATTCTTCATTCTCTCAAACAGATCAAGATTCTCCTCGATACTTCTGTCTCTATATGGGCTGTTCTTACCAGGCTCTGTGAGTGTTCCCCTGTACTCTCTGATCTCATCCGGTGTGAGATCACACACATATGCCTTGCCCTTCTTGATAAGCTTTATCGCTGCCTCGTACATCTGATCAAAATAGTTAGATGCAAAGAACACTCGGTCACCAAAGTCTGCGCCAAGCCACTTCACATCTGCAATTATGGACTCGACGAACTCTGTCTTCTCCTTTGTAGGGTTTGTGTCGTCAAATCTGAGATTGAACTGTCCGCCATACTGCTTTGCCAGACCGTAATTTAAAAGTATTGATTTGGCATGTCCTATATGTAAATATCCATTTGGCTCCGGTGGGAATCTGGTGACGATCTTCGGAACCTTTCCCTCAGCTATATCTTTCTCAATTATCTGTTCAATGAAATTCTTACCTGTCATCTCTTCAGCCATTTTATTGCCTCCCGCTTATAATATAAAGACGCATCAACATACGTGCGTACGGCGTCTGTATGTATCATATTTTCCCGTGTTTCAATAGTTTTTACCCTATTTTTGCACGTGATTATAATTATTTTACCATACTTTTGCCACTTGTACCACAATTATCTTTTGATTTGCAATAATTTTCACAACAAATACAAATATTCCGCTTGATTTTTCACATCTGTTTTGGTATAGTTATTATTGCTTTTGGAAAGCAAGCTACTATAGCTCAGGTGGTAGAGCGCAACATTGGTAATGTTGAGGTCACGGGTCCGACTCCCGTTAGTAGCTTTTATAAAATCTTAAGTATTTATGCCGCTTTGAGCGGTTTTTTTATTGCCTGAACTTCTATATAAATCATGCAAAAATCTGTTTTTGTCTACTATTTGTCTACTATTTCCAATTTTTTATGATCTGCTGCCTTAATCAGCATGTTTTCCCATTGGTAGCAGTCCAGATAATATCTATCAATCGGTCATGCACCGGATCCATCGCTATCCTTGACGATGTAAGTTAGGCTTACACCGCCCTCCTCCACTGCTGCCATTGTCACCACGCTGTTCCAAGCTTGGCGATATTTTGTCGCTGAGTTTGTCATGTTTTTTTACCTTTTGTATACACTCTCCGTTTATAAGAAAAGGGGGTCCAGACTATGGACACCCATAAAAAAAGGGAAATGATGGCGCAACCCAAAATGCGGGGGTCACGTATCACTTCCCTATGCATTTTATTATACATACCTGCTCCACAATGTCAACATCTCATGCCATCATTTGCCATCATAAGGTTAACAGTGCCTGTCTGTACCCTGACCTCACTAGTAATGTCCCCATCTTCTTTAAGATTAGTTAACACCCAGGGCGGTGTTTCACCTTATCAAAGGTTAACATTAGTTAACAGTTCAAGGTCGGCGTTTTACCGACCTTAAAGACGTAAAGGTTCAACATTCTTCAACAACCTGAACTAACACTAATAATATTACACTTGAGGTTTTCTGAGGTTCAGATGTTAGCATATGTTAGCAATTAAGGGGGTCATCGTTTTAATGACACCTTAGAACAACCGTACCCGAGGTACGCTTGTACCCTGACAGAACGATTCGTTCGGGGAGCTCTGTATATTTTTTCAATTTGAGGTTTTCTGAGGTTGTATATATTCTCTAATGTCATGTTTTGACATATTACATATATTCTTTGACTACAGGTTTTTACAGGTTCTTTATGGCTGCCCTAATTCAGGGTACCCTAGGTTCGTTATAGGTTCGAACCTTAACATTTACTAACATCTGACCTGTAGTTTTCTGTAGTAAAACTGAAGTAGTATTTTGTAGTAAAACTGAAGTTTTCTGAAGTAGTATGTGGATAGCGTCACGAATCGTTACCCCATACACCGATGACCTCGCCAGTACCGACCTCATACCTCAGATACCAAAACGGTACTTGAGGTCCTGATTCAGGACTCCATCCATAACGATACATTCGTATTCCCAAAATGGGAATACGGTCAGAACACACAAGGGGCACATCTGCAACACTACCTAGATTAAACCTAGGCAGTCATCAAGCATTACCCTGATCCAGGGGAGTGAACAAAACGTTCACCCCTTCAGCATACCAAAAGCCCCTACAAGCCCGCAGATGTTCTTTTTGAATATTACATGTGTATATTGGTTTTTCTTGGCCTATATATCCTCTAATGTTGGGTTTTGCCAAGTTGTATACATTCCCATATGTCAAGTTTTGTATGGTTCTATACTCTCCAACCTTAACATTTATTAACACCCTATACACAGAACCCCTGGAAGATCACACCACAGCCGAACCCAATCGCCATTACACCCCTCACCTGCTGCCGGATGTACTATAGTTGCTGTGCATCTATAGATACGGAGCATATAAGGGAGTATCGAATGTGACACACCCTACCAGCTATCAACCTATATTTTCTTGGCAGCAGATCATATATTGGGGTATTTCAAATCTGCAGTTTTATGTAATTTTTGTGTGATAATCTGTGGATTTTATGCCAAAATTTGCATGTTTTATTCTATTTTCTGTACTAACCCACCCTCATAACGTACATATGCACATCCAAATCTAGTAATTTGTAGTATGCCCTGCTGCCTATGTAACGCCAGCTAGTGTTATTCCAAATAAAAAGCACCCTGCTATTACAGAGTGCTCAATCACTTATCTTTTCAAAACATTCCGGCGGATATAAATAATCCTCTCCACTATCATCAATTATCCTATACCAACCTCTTTCTACAGACACAACCTCATATATCTTGCCTTCCGTCAAAATAAAAGAATTGGTTTTGCCAATATATTTTATTCTATCCATTCTTTTAAATTTTTACTTTCTTCCTCTAGTTTCCTTAAAATCTCTTCTCTTTTCTCTGGAGACATTTCTTCATGTATTATTGTGTCTTTACCTGTATCTCTATTTTTATCCATCGTTGCATACCACCTATCTAAAATCAGCAAACATAACAGCTTGTTTATTTGCCGTATAAGCCTTTTTGTTGTTTAATCCATAGACTTTCATGTCTTTATAGCCATGTTTGCTATATAAAGCTCTCAGCCATATCATTTTGCACACCAGTATATAGCTCGTGTATAGAGATGTCAAATGCACACCATATTACATTTTCTCACGATGTTTAAAATACGCTTTCTATTTCCTCTATGCTAATTTCTTCTGTATTTATATCTCCGTTACTACCAATGTCAACAATAAATTCTTTATCCGGGGCCAATATTTCAACTATTGAAGCTATATTGCCATTTTTTAATACTACTCTGTCATACAATTCTATTTTCATTTTGCATAACTCCAAATACTCAAATCTTCCACATCATGCTTGACTTTGCCTAGAACATAATATAGTATCAACAAATAAGAGCGTTCTGTTCCCCCATTTGCCTCTACCTTGTAGAGTTGCCGGGAGTGGAATAGCTCTTATTGTTTTGCTCATATGGCAGCAGTCCATATATCTTTCACATGATACACTCAACTGTTATCCCTATTGAACCAACCCATGAGCTTATCTATCGCCTTCGGGTCATCTGAGTAGATAAATAAATCATCATCTATTGGTAATAAAATACTAAATTCTCCCAGATCGCTATTGCAGTGGAATAAATCTTCTGAAGGGCCCATTATCTTATCACATACAGTACACCCCACTTCTTTGAGCTCACTCAATAAATTATCAAATTCCTGTTCCACTGATATTCTATAATAATTCTTGAAGTATATCCTTTTACTGTCACCAGTTACCTGGAATGCTTTCATTCTACTCACCTATTATTTTCACCAAACCACATTAAAAGTGATCTTATCACTTCTGAACTGTCTGAATAAATAAATGCTCCATCGTCATCATTGAAAACTATATCAAACTCTCCCACACTGCCTTGGCAATGAAAAGATTGCTCCAATGGACCGACTAATGATCTCTGCCGGTCACCGACAATATAGCCTGCTGCCTTAAGGTCATCTATAAGTATGTCCTGTACCTGCTCCGATGGCATTATATCAAAATTCATAAAATATATATGTTCCTCATCCCCTGCATCCTGGTATACTTCCATCCACAGAGCTCTAATCTCCTGTTCGTCCATCTCGTCATAATCATCACAAGAAGAGAACATGATGCTACCATCGTCTATAGTTATAATTTCTCCATAATCCTTGTGGAATATTGTCATATCCGCACCGGCCAGCTTATCCTTCAGGCTTTCAGATCCAAGCATTCCATTCTCGAAAAGATCATCTATATTTTTGAACTTATATAGCTCCTCTGTATCACAGCGGCTTATCTCTGCCGGCTTGTAAGATATAATATAGTCATCTATGCGAAGAACTCTATCCTGTTTCAGTTTATGCAAAAACGTGCTTTTTAACATGCTCTCCCTCCTTTGTCTGTGTAGTAAAATGGTCATCTGCTATATGTACCCATTCAATCACTGTATGATTTTATCACTTAGCATTTGTATATAGATTCTCGAATAAGAATCCATGGTCACCAGCTATATGTTCTCGATGATCTATTTTATTCCAAAATACATCAACTGGTATTCCTCCAGGATATGCCTTGCAATAGAATACATCTTCTGCCAGTTTCCCTATAAAATTTTTGCAATCCATGCATTGAGGAAATATAACCATATATTACTTGCCTTTGTCCCTCTCCATAGTCTCGTCTATGGCACGATTTATAAATGCAGTTGTACTCTCTCCCATCTCCGTGGCATGTTCCTGAACCACTCCTCTTTTTTCAGCAGTCATTCTAACTTTTATTTCGACAAAATTCTTCATATACCTTTTATGTGCTTCTGCTTGTGCTGGTGTAAAGCCTCTATAATCGCTCTTTTTTTCATTCCCCATAATCTCAGCTCCTTCCTATAAATTACTAACTTTAGATATATTATACCATTGCCGTTTATGTACGACCATATACATAATTACTAAATATATGGTCGTATCTTTGTATGAAATGCCACTAGATAGATACGACCATATACATTATAATATACTCATAAGATACAGAAAGGAGCAACACACAACATGTTAATGAGATCAATAATCCTTGCTCTCTCATTATCAGATGAGAGCTACGAAGAGGCAAAGGCACAGATCAGGGAAAGCAAAACAATAAACCAGCATTTTGCTGAAACATTTATAGAGCTCACCGAAGAGCTCAGAAAGGAAGGATCCTATGAAAAAGCACATTGTTAATATCCGTAGAGCCGTTTGTATAATGGCCAACGAATTGCACAAAGCCGGTTATAACTTATCCAGAGCATTCAAGAAAGCATGGAGAACCGCCAAGGGAACAGCCATCAAGGCAGCAGGCGTTACATACGAAGGCAGGCAGGAGGTTCTAAAGTACCTCTCACAGTTCAGGCCAGAAAACCTCACTGTGACCCTTGAAAGAGACACATCCAACACATATGACAGAAACGCCATCCGCATAGTTGTACATATCCCATATCTGAAGAAAAAAGCCAAGATCGGCTATGTGCCAAAGGCGTACAGTTCAGAGATTGCCAGACTTATGGACCAGGGCGTTAATGTCAGAGCCCGTCTGCTGGGTATTATCGGCGGTTACAGTTACAAAGAGACCTACGGAGCATTACTTGACGTTGCAATATAAAAATAGCCCTTCTGCTGGTGACACAACAGAAAGGCCCATGATAAGGGTATCAGATGATACATCCCCACCAATAAATCAATGGGATTGTATCATCTGCTGCCGGAAAGGTAAAGGATAAAATGGATACAATAAGTAAATTACTGGGATATACCCCGGAGAAGATGGCTGGAGACACCCAAATTGTGGCTATGAAGATAGTTGATAGCGCCATGGAGCCACGTATAATAGCGGGGGATATTGTGATTGCCCGGAGACAAGCTGATTTTACAGATGGAGATCTCGCACTGATATGCGTATATGGTATGGGGCATATCTGCCGTAAGATAAGGTGCCACACTGATGGAATAGAGCTTATAGCAACCAACAACTCGTATTCCACCATACACCTCAGTAATGAGGACATAGCAGCCGGTAAAGCCTTTATGATCGGCAAAGTTATAGAACTGAGAGCTACACTATAGCAGACTATCAACGTCCGCTATATATCCTATCTTCTGTCCGGCTGGGAACCGTAAGAAGATAAGGCGGTGCACTCTAACAGAGAATATTTTACCAGACAAATTATTGTCTTGATTGTGGGCGAGTTCTGTTATAAAATTCATCTATATTGATTATGCCTATAGGGCACGAATTGTCATTATTTATGAATTTAAGCCTCGCAAAAATGCGGGGACTTTTACGTTATGTGGGTCTTTCCATTTTGGAAACAATTCACTTTCCAGAATCCACGGTGTCTAAAAATTGAATAGTGTATTTAACCGGGCAGCCGAGGGGTGTTACACCATATCCGTTCGAGTCTTGGAAGGGAGTGGTGCCTTATGAGTACATATGAGGAATTCATGGTTATATTAACCGTTGCGATACTTATTGTGACAATTCTGAATCATAGAAAATAAGAAAAACACCTCGGCCTGACAAGCATACGAGGTGTTTTCATTTAGTCATGTTTGCCGGACGGATAGGTAGTATCTATCGCTCGGCTGTCTTGTTAAGTACATTATACAATATTTTAGGCATTTGTCAAAATGAAAATCCCCCAGGTGCTACCAATACCTGAGGGGAGTTACCCACAAACCGAAGGCTTATAGGTACGCTCTGATCAAACTACATTAGGCCAACAAAAGACAATGTACTCTTTTGACTAAACCCAAATGACATATGAATAACCGTGATTGCACAGAGGGCAGCAGGTCAAGTATCTGCTGCCATCCTGTATGTTCATATAATATGCACTACAACTTTAGCTGTCACTTTGAATGCCGATAAACCATATCAACCTTTTTCCGTCTCTTTTCTCCATTGTACCTATACAATATATTAATTTTTATTATTTTTTCAACTTTGTCGATTCCATTATACTTTTCTACCAAAGCCATAGTTTTAACAGGAATAGCCCCATTCAATATAACTATTTCGCTTTGGTTCTGATTCAAATAAACAACTTCTGAAAAATTGTAATATGAATCTGACTTCTGATTGGATAATTGAATTTCATATACTCCCTTATCCGTTTCAACTTTCGCTATCCAATCATATATACTTGCTGGGATCATCTTTGAATTTGTACACTGAACATTTGCATCCACTTCAATATATTCTAATTCATCAGTCTCAGATTTCCGTAGTTCAGATATATAATGTGTTGCAATAACACTAACCTTCCCATAATGCTGTTTTCTTAATTCTATCAATGCTGTAAATAAGAATGTCAAAACTGATCCTATAATAGCTCCTTTTAAATCGTCACTTATATCAAACAAACACATTTTTAATCTCCTGCTAATATTTTATAATATTGTACCATTAAATTATATAGCATTCAATTTAAGTAGAAAATCACCTCATATAATTCCTGTAACCTGGCAGAACGATTCGTTCGCCCAGCTCCTCATAACATCCACATAATCCTAGCTTCGATATAGCTTTGAACCTATGGCAGCAGTCTCACCGACTTAGCGTATAGCATCCATAGAGTATCACCACCAGGATCTAGTATCCCATGACCACACTTCTGCAGGTTTGGTCTGCTGCCTTTCGGTTAAAAATCCTGCATACTCTGCATAATCTTTCACCACAGTATTATACTTGAGTTTTCTTATTGCTCTGTACTCTGCATTGTCCACCGCCCACCGAGACATACCCAGCCGTCTCCCTGTTTCCTCTCGGCTCAGGTTCAGCCTATACCGCAAATACATTATGTCATACTCCCTAGGCTTTAATTTACGCTCTATTTCCTGCCATAACTGCTCATATGCCAGCTTATCCAATACGCTGTCCAAATCCTCACATTCAACGCCTATGGAGTCATTTAGACATTCATCATCCCTATCTCTGAGCTGCTGATTGAGGCTTTTCGTCTCACTGCAGCTACCAGCGAACATGAACCGCTCAAGTTCTTCTACCTGCTTCACGTTCAGCCCCATGCAGATAGCAAATTCTCGTGTGGATGGTTCACGGCCAAATCTATGCATATATGAGTTGCTGACCTGATTATATTTCCATATCTGTTCTTGTTTATATACAGGAATCCGAATAACACGCCCACTATCCTGTATATATTTTTTTAAATGATTAGCAAGGCAGGCTGAAAAATAACTAACGAACTTTATATCCTGTTGTTTGTCGTATTTTTTCACTGCTTTACATAAGCTTATATATGCCTCCTGTGTCAGATCTTCCACGGGCGCACCCCACGAATATCTATTTGCCATCTTGTATATAATGCCTCTATTATGCTCATATAACTGGTACATATTCTCTGTGATGTTCACACCTGATTGGATTTGTTCAACCAATTCTTCGTTTGTCATCACATGCCCTCCAGTACCGGGACCTGTTAAAATCCCATTTTGCTAAGTATCTGCCTTTTGTTCTCGTTTCCTACCTGCATACGGATTGATACCTCCGGAATATGGATAGTAAATACTTTTTCCTGTATACGAGACTTTATATTTGTGTCAAATGGCAGATCATCTATTGTGTAATTTGATGTATATATAGTCATCAAATTATGTTCACGTCTTTGGTTGACTATTCTGTTTATAATCTGAGATACCCACTTATTTGCATTATAACTCTGTCCCACATCATCAAGTATAAGCACATCACATTCACAATACAGTAAAATTCTGTCGTCATCGTACCGGCTTGCATACGCTGACACCTGTTCTTTTTTCTGAGCCTCATTTATAAGTTCTGACTCGTTTATAAACTTGACATTTGCATGATGTATATCTGCCAAACTGCACCCAACGCATGAGGCTATAAAAGTCTTACCACTTCCACGTGTATCAGAGGTCAAATACAGCCCCATCCCAAATGTTTTTATTTCTGGATAGTTTTCAATAAATCTATCTATCATCTTCTCTTCTTTTTCGGTATCTATTTTTTTACCATTCAGGACATACAGGGACCAATCTATATCTGTGATTCTTTTATTCTGGTTTCCATTTGGTATACCAGATCTCTCTATAATCTCGTTACCTATTGCGCCCTCATTACACATAGGGCATTTACTCCAAATATTGCTTTCTTTGTCCTTGCAGATATATCTTTTTCCCTTGCATGTCGGGCATTCATTATTTGTCTGTAAGATATTGCTTAAAGTCATCGTCAAAGCCTCCTTGGTATGATGCTGATCGTGATTTGGCCTGTCCTCTGCTGCCGTTCTGCCGGTCATCCTTAAGCGCATATATTCCTGTCCATCCCTGCATTATCGACTGATTGAGAATCTGTACCTGTTCATGCTTATCATGTGATAGCGACTCCAACTTGTTTATCATCAGCGTTATAGCTCTGTCACTCATAGGCTTCTTGATGCCCTTACGGAACTTGATGAACTCTACTATGGCATCATTAAGCTCTGGATCATCACTGTACTTGACCGGTTCAGACTTTCTTGTATGGCTCTTAGCATCTTTTTTTTGGGGCCCATCCAGAGTATTGTTTATAGTATTACTGTTTATATTATTATTGTTTAATATATTACTGTTATAATTATTAATGTTTATACTGCCCTCTGAGATGCATCTTGATTGAGATGTATCTTGATAAGATGCAACTCGGCGAGATGCAACCTGCTGAGATGCAACCTGCTGAGATGCATCCCTATGGGCTGTATCTTGGCATATATTATGTGTTAAGTGATATATATTTCTACCCAACAACCCTCTTGGATTTGTTGTTCTTTCAACTTCTACAACTCCAAGGTCAATAAGAGGATCCATATACCTCTTAAACGTCTTATCATTCATTTGTAAAGCTGCCTTTATTCGTGCTCTGGTCGGGTAACATACTCCATCTTTATCAGCATAGCTACAAAGATACGCATATATAACCTTGCTGTCCCGGTGTAACTTGTCACTGCTCATTATCTCTTGGTACACAACGCCGTAGCCCCCTTTACTATTCTTCACATACATTCACCCTCTCTATTCCTCGTCAAGAAGAGAACTGAGCGAATCAAGCCCAGGTTCTAACTCTTCTTTGGTCAATGCATTTATAAAGTCATCTAACGCTGTAACAACCCCCTGCACCGCTCCCGGCTGCAGCTCACTTTCTGATAGGTTGTGGCAGCAGTACAGGCCTGCTATAATGTCAAATGCAACTGCCTTCATCTCCTGCTTATCCGTGATTATGTCTCTCTTATCTTCGTATTTAGTTATACTCATCTTTGCTACCTCCTGTAAAATCTGTTACCGCAATCTACTTTTTTGCATAATCTGCATATACGCCCTCACAAGCCATCCTTGCATACCTTACCGCCCTATTGCCTGCCAGTTCCGGGCATTCTGCCTGTATTTTCTGTCTTGTTCTTCTCACTGTCTCAAATGTTGGCAAACCATATTCAGCAAGTGCCGTTGTAAAGAACTGCTCAAAAGATACTTGAGCAATATTCACACCTCGCCTGCTGCCGACCTCTTTACATACAAGGTAATACAGTATATTATCACTGCTCCTTGCATTCTCATTATCCACAAGGATCTTGAGAACTATATCATGTGTTGTCTTTATTTCTGCCTTTTTCTTTGTTTTTATATGCTCTGCTGCCACTATTCCGCCTCCTCAGTTCTCATAACCTGTGTTCAAATACTCCGCCAGCTTATCTGCATTTATAAGCAGCTTTTTACCAGTACGCACATGAACTATCTCATTTTGTTTACACCAACTGCGGAGCCGGTAACAGGGAACACCCGTCATGGCAGCAGCCTCTTTTATCGTCACCATCCTTGGCATATTACACCCCCTCTTTCTGTATATCCTGTATAATTGCTATAAGCCTATCCTGCTCCTCTTCTGGGAGCTCCACCCTAAGCTTGCGGCAAAGCGTCCCTTCATCAATTTCCATCTTTTTAGCAAGCTCCCACTGTCTAATTCTTCTTGCCTCTAATTCCTTACGTACTCTTACATTACATTTCATTTTCTTTTTTCCTTTCTTGACTATTTTGTTGTTGTGGTGTATTGTTTTTGTAGTGGTTGTTGTTGTTTTATACATTATCACCTCACTTACAGCAACGCAACCGTAACTTATTTTGATATACATGTTACAGAAAGGAGTTTACATGAATAAAGAACTTATGTTATTACAAGGAAAACGATTAAAAGAAGTTCGAAAAATCATGGGGAAAACACAAGCATCTTTTGCAGATTGGCTCAACGAAATTGGGATAACTGGAAATTACGGAGAGCCATACAAAGAACGTACAATTGCATCCTGGGAAACAGGTCGCAGAGCTCTCCCCAACACTGTCAAAAAAGCTATTGCGGAAAATATTACCCTTGCCAATGGACATATACAATATGCATATTTGGATGGCGAATCTGATAATATTACCCCAATGCCCTTTGATAAAATAAACACTGCAGATCATATAACTGAAATCTCTAAATCCATTAAATCCAAAACATTTCAGATTTTGTCTGCATACAACATCGATACACATTTTGTAAATTGGCTTTTATGTAAAAAAGATTTTCTTGAATGGTTCAATTTTGAATATAAAAGGGAATGGACAACTGACATTTTCATTAAATATGCATTTCACGGTGGAAATAAAGAGGATCTTATAAACGAAAGAATAAAATATGATGCTATGTTTTCCGACTGGATAAAAAAAGGATATTACGACATATATCCATACTCTGATAGTGATCAAAAAATCAGATTTGTTTTACTGTTAGATAGCCCTATTGGTGATGTGGGATTTCTTGCTTTCACCCACAATGATTTGCTCCATATCAAGGAACTACAAGACAAAGCATTGGAATATATAAATCTATTAAATATAAAAAGTCTAATGGATTCTGGGAAAATTTGTACTGACTAATATAAGAAAACCTATAAAAGGAGCCGCCGACGGCAATCAGCGACTCCAAGCATATTATCACAAAGGATTGTACCTCTGAACATAATAAAAGCAAACTCATTATATCAGAGGTCACTATCCTATTCAAGAACAGAAAGGAAAGTGATTATCATGGCAAGTATCAAACAAAGAGGCAATAGTTACCTGGTCACTGTTTCCATGGGATATTCAAGTGGCAAACAGAAGATCACCAAATCTACTACATACACTCCCACCGCCCAGACACCAGCAAAGAGGAAAAAAGAGGTCGAGAAGTTCGCTATAGAATTTGAAGAGCGATGCAAAAGCGGCAAATATCTGGATGGCGAAACCATGACATTTATCAGCTTTGTTGATGAATGGGAAAAAAGATATGCCGAAAACAATCTCACTCAGGCTGTCATAGAGAGCTATAGGGGTGTCATAGATCTGTATTTTAAGAACACCATAGGCAAGATGAAACTGAGCAAAATCAACGCCCTGCATCTTCAGGATATATACTCCATTATGAAAGACCGGGGATTATCTGCTGCCACAATCAGAAGAGCTCATGCAATTGCATCAAGCATATTCTCCAAAGCTTATAAATGGAATCTGATAGAGGACAATCCCTGCAAGCGTGTGGAACTTCCTTCTGTAGATAACAACGATGCAGAAAATTGCTTTAATGTTGAACAGGCCAAGCGATTCCTGGAATACTTGGAACAACCATATGAAGTGAAATACCGGCCACGGATGAGGAATGGGCGCATTGTGGCAGCAGGCTATACCACAACTATGACTACTCCAGAACAAATGATATTATATTTCAATCTGGCCATATATGGCGGTTTCAGACGTGGTGAGCTTATTGCTCTCACATGGAATGATGTAAACTTTGATAAAGGCTATATCTCTGTCAATAAATCATGCTCCAAGGTCAAGGGTGGCCAGATCCAAAAGGATCCTAAATCAAAAGCCGGTATAAGGTGCGTTCCTCTTCCCCAAAACTGTATGTCCATGCTAAAGAACTGGAGACAGCATGAAAGAGAATATGCATTTAGTCTTGGCTCATACTGGAAAGGTGCGCCATTATCAGACTTCGGCTGCTGCCACCTGTTCATACAGGAAGATGGAAAACAGATGTATATTGATACACCCACCCACAAGTTCAGGGAGATAATTCTTAGATACAATGACACCTGCAAAGACGAGAAGTTACTTCTCCCAGAAATACACCTGCACGGACTACGGCACACGTTTGCTACACTGATGATCTCTCTGGGCTATGATGTTGTGACCATATCGAAAATGCTTGGACATGCCAAGGTCTCAATAACTCTTGATGTATATTCTCACGCATTCAAAGAAAATGAGGTCAAGGCCAGCAATGACATGTACAAGCTCCTTGCCATAAATTAAAACTCTCTATCCCCCGGTAGGCTTACAGCCAATATATACCGGGGTTTTTTATGTCCTTTTTCTGTCTACTATTTGTCTACTGTTATCAAAAAAACTTGGGAAATATGAATTTACAATATTGAACGATATTGAACGGAGACCGCATAAAATATGGTTTCTTTGGTACACTATAGAACGCTATGAAACGCCCTGAAAAGTGGTACTAACAATTGGTAATGTTGAGGTCACGGGTCCGACTCCCGTTAGTAGCTTTTATTTTTTTGCAAAAAATGGAAACAGCTTCACACTGTTTCCATTTTAGTTAAATCTCTTAATTTGTGTTTTTATATGTTTCTGAGTTTAGTTCGTATACGTTGTATCGCATTATCTATGGATTTTGCAGATTTGCCAAGCCTTAAGCCAATCTCTTCATACGATGCCCCTGTCAGATATTCTTTCAAGACCACTATCTCTAGCTTTGACAGCTTCATGTCTATGGTCTTTAATATATCTGACTCTCTGAGCCTTGCCATCATAATCTCTTCCGGATTGGTAATAACACCACTGTCTATTTCATCAAGCGGGCTCATATATTCACTGTTTTCATCACCATATATTGATATGTAATGATTAAGCGGTGTATTTTTCTGGCTATTTGAACTACTGACTGCTGTGAGCATCTGTCTTCTCACGCACGTAAATGCAAAAGTTTTGAACGACGCCCCTCTATCCGGCTTATAATCATTTATCGCCTTTATCAGCCCTATCATGCCTTCCTGTATAAGATCTTCTTCATCTGCTCCGATAATATAAAGACTTCTGCTCTGCCTGGTCACCAAAGGGCCATATCTTTTTATAAGTGTCTCCATAGCCTCATTATTCTTTTTCGTTCCGATTAACTCAAGCAATTCATTATCTGATAGATCCGAATACATATAATGTTCCTCTTACTTACCCATTCTCTGCCTTACTACCTCGTAGGCCAGAACTCCCGCTGCAACAGATGCGTTAAGTGAATCGATATCCCCCTTCATAGGAACTGATACAACATAATCACACTTTTCTTTCACAAGTCTGCTCACACCATTTCCCTCGTTGCCAATAACAAGTCCGAGCGAACCCGTGAGATTGCATTTGTACATGAGCTCTCCATCCATGTCAGCACACGCAAACCACATACCACGCTCTTTAAGCTCCTCTATGGTCTTGCTGATATTTGTAACCTTAGCAACAGGTGTGTAGTTGATGGCACCTGCCGACGCCTTTACGACGGTGGCTGTTATACCGACTGCACGTCTCTTTGGAATTATGACTCCATGTGCACCACACAGATTTGCTGTTCTTATGATCGCACCGAGGTTATGTGGATCCTCTATCTCATCAAGTATGAAGAAAAATGGGTCCTCTCCTCTGCTCTCTGCAAGTGCAAACATATCCTCTATCTCAGCATACTTGTAGGCAGCAGCGTGGGCGATAACGCCCTGGTGTTTTCCCGCCTGTGACATCTGATTTAACTTATCCTTTGAGAGATAGTTTATCACTGTGTCCTGCTTCTTTGCCTCTCTGACTATGCTGTTCACCACGCCATCTCTGCATCCGTCAAGGACATACAGCTTATCTATAGTCTTTCCTGATCTGAAAGCCTCAAGCACTGCATTTCTTCCCTCTATGACAAATGCCTCCTCAGCATTTTCATTTACATCGTTGTTGTTCTCAAATTCTCTGCTCATATTACTCTCCATCCACCGTCACGGTGTCTTCTTCATATTTATCTGTCTCTGCAATTTTCTCTTTATTTTCGTCAGGTTCAGGCATTGACAGTATCAATTTGGTGATTTCAAACATTCTGTCATACTGCTTATCGAGATAAAGATATCCTATAAGGCACTCAAATCCGGTCGCCATACGGTACTGCCCCACCGTGGCATTCTTGGCTGTGGAATGTGTCTTTGTATTTCTTCCTCTCTTGTATATCCACTCTTCATCATCGGTGAGAAGTCCATTGTCTAGCAGATAAATGATATATCCCGCCTGTGCTTCAGCCTTAACCTTCTGGCTGACTTCTTTGTGATATTTGTATGCTTGCTTATTGTCCTTCGTGACCGCAAGTGTCTTTATGAGAAGATCAAACACACTGTCGCCTATATATGCCAGGGACAGCGGCGAATACTCTCTGGGATTGGTATACGTCACTCCCAGTATCTCAGTAAAATAGCTGTCTATGCTCTTTTCCATTTTACGCCCTCTCTTGTATCCTCAAGGATGATTCCCATGCTGCTTAGCTGATCACGGATCTCATCTGCTCTTGCAAAGTTCTTTGCCTTTCTTGCCGCCTGTCTCTCCTCGATAAGAGCCTCTATATCAGAATCAAGAATCTCCTCTTTCTTCTCGGTGATGATACCAAGTATGTCACAGAGTTTTTCTATGGTATTAAGCACAAGCTCCACTGTAGCCTTTGATGACTCCTCAGTCACATTTACATTTGCATACTTTACAAGCTCGAATATAACTGATATTGCATCCGCAGTGTTGAGATCATCATCCATGGCATCCTCATACTTCTTAACAAATGCATCCATCTCATCAGCCACTGACTTATCCACATCACCATCTGTACCGTTTATTGACTTCAGTCTATCTACTGCTGTGAGTATTCTCTCAAGACCGTTCTTTGATGCCTCGACAAGCTCCGCCGAGAAGTTGAGAGGACTTCTGTAGTGTGCTGACAGCATAAAGAATCTGATGACCTGAAGAGGATACTTCTCGGCAATCTCCCTGACTGTGAAAAAGTTGCCAAGAGACTTGGACATCTTCTCATTGTTGATCTTGAGGAAACCGTTGTGCATCCAGTATCTTGCAAATTCTGTGCCATTTGCCGCCTCACTCTGGGCTATCTCGTTCTCATGGTGTGGGAATATAAGATCCTCACCACCGGCATGTATATCTATGACATCACCGATATACTTCTTGGACATAACAGAGCACTCAAGATGCCAGCCAGGTCTTCCGTCACCCCATGGTGATGGCCATGATGGCTCTCCCTCTTTCTTTGGTTTCCAGAGAACGAAATCGAGTGGATCTTCCTTCTCATCAATTCCGGATACGAGAAGATCTCTGTTGCCTGAACGAAGATCGTCTATGTTCTTTTTTGAAAGCTTGCCATAGTCCTTGAACTTTCTTGTTCTGAAATATACTGTTCCATTCACCTCATATGCATAGTCCTTCTCTATAAGAGTCTTGACCATCTCTATCATATCAGGTATCTCTTCGGTAGCCTTTGGATGTGTCGTCGCCTCGCGGACATTGAGCGCAGCCATGTCTTTCTTGACCTCTGCAATATATCTCTCAGATATAACACTGGCATCCACACCCTCCGCATTTGCGCGCTTGATGATCTTGTCGTCAACGTCTGTGAAGTTTGATACATAATTGACCTCATATCCCTTGTACTCAAGATATCTCCTGAGAGTGTCAAACACTATCATAGGTCTGGCATTTCCTATATGAATATAGTCATACACCGTAGGTCCACATACATATATTCCGACCTTTCCCTCATTGATCGGCTTAAACTCTTCTTTTCTTCTCGTGAGTGTGTTTAAAATCTTCATAAAATATATCGTCCTTTCTATAATAATTAATACTCAATGACCAATACCATCTGTATACAAAAAACTTCGTCTCAATACACATACATATTATGCATATAGAGACGAAGTATCAATTCACGTATATTGTATTACGTATATTCTCCGCGGTTCCACTCTAATTGAATATACTCTGATATGGCATTCCACATATCAGCATATGATTCCACTTTTATGGGTGTAACGTCCCTTGCACGTGCCGGAATACTATAATTAGAAGTATTATTAAAATCAATTCCTCCGGCAGGCTCCCAAGTGCACTTCACCCCATCTCCGATAACCATGCTCGCAACCGATGGCACAGTCTCTCTGAATCTTCTGAATGTGGCTACTCTCCCTGTTCACAGCCTTTCGCATTTAGTATATGTGGGTGGGTGTTGTTTGTCAACAACTTCATTTTCCTCCATTGCTTTTTCCATTGCTTTTCCACTCTTTTCTGTTATACTTTTATATAGTTATAAACTTTATTACCTCGGCACCGAACAGGAGAATTTTGATGTTAGATATTACGATTACAGAGACACGGGACTTTGTCAAGAAACTTCTCATGGAAAATACATTTGACCACTTTCTCACCATGGAGGCATTTGTAAGAAGTGGCATCACATACAGCTTTGACGGAAGAATAAACAAAGACTTCTATGATAAGGAAGAACTCGAGGCAATGGCTTCGACATCATATACGACATGGGAAAATCTCAGGACTCATGTATACAATGTGATCCGCGGGAAAAAACTCCCTCTGAGTTTCAAGATCGTACTGGTGCTCTCACAGCCTGATATAATGGATATGCTTGAGAAGAATCACCTCACAATCCCCGTTTCTGACGTTGCCAACCTCACACTCAATATATATTATGATGGAATGAGCATCCAGCTAACGTCCATGGCAACCCAGAACATTTTTACCATGGACAAAACTCTTGAACTCGTATGGGATGCAGAGATACGGGAGTTTCTGAAGAAAGCCGGCATATATTTTACCGACAACTAATCAATGTATTTATGAATATATTAAGGAAGTCTGAGTTTTTATATGCTCAGACTTTTTTGTTCTCACAGGCAATAGTCAAAGGAAGTATTGTGCAAAAGTCTTGTTAGCACTCATTATATTTGAGTGCTAATTTTTTCTTGACTTTAGTAACGGGCTGATTTATCATATCTCTTAGCTTGATGTGTCAGTGTATCTTTCATACATATATGAACAGGAACACGAAACGGGGATGACACATCTTTATTCTAGAAAATTATTTATAGGAGATGTATACGATATGAAGAACGGTAATTTATCAATCAATAGTGAGAACATTTTCCCTGTCATCAAGAAATGGCTTTATTCAGACCATGACATATTTGTCAGGGAGCTTATATCAAATGGCTGCGATGCCGTAACAAAGCTTAAAAAGCTGTCACTCATGGGCGAATTTGACGAGCCAGATGAGCCTTACCGCATCGATGTAACCACAAGTGCCAACGACAAGACCATAACCTTCACTGATAACGGTATCGGTATGACAGAGGAAGAAGTCGAGAAATATATCAACCAGATCGCATTCTCAGGGGCTGAAGCCTTCCTTGAGCAGTATAAGGATAAGGCGACTGAGGAGCAGATCATCGGACATTTTGGACTTGGTTTCTATTCAGCATTCATGGTTGCCGACAAGGTAACAATTGAGACAAAGTCATATAAGGGAGACGAAGACGCTGTCTACTGGGAGTGCAAGGATGGTCTTGAGTACTCCATGAAGAAGAGTCTCAGAACAGAGCGTGGTACCACTATCACTCTTTATCTGAATGAGGACAGCTATGAATTTGCAAATGAATATAGAATCAAGGAAGTTATAGACAAGTACTGTTCGTTCATGCCTGTTGAGATATACTACACCAACGCTGACGCTCCAAAGGAGGATCCTAAGGATGCAACTGTTGATGTAGACGCAAAGGAAGTCGATGAAAAAACAAACGATGCTGAAAGCAGCACAGACAACAAGACCACAGATGCGGAGTCTTCAGCTGATGACACCAAAGATAAAAAGGACGTAGAAAAGCCTGAGGCTCCTAAGCCTCTCAACACCACTACCCCACTGTGGGCTAAACATCCAAATGACTGTACAGATGAGGAGTACAAGGAATTTTACAGAAAGGTATTTCACGATTATAAGGAGCCTCTGTTCTGGATACATTTGAACATGGATTACCCATTCAACCTGAAAGGAATCCTTTACTTCCCTAAGATCAACACACAATATGATAACCTTGAGGGAACCATCAAACTTTACAATAACCAGGTATTTGTCGCTGATAACATCAAGGAAGTTATTCCTGAGTTCCTCATGCTGTTAAAGGGATGTATAGACTGTCCTGACCTCCCTCTGAACGTATCACGTAGTGCACTTCAGAACGATGGATTTGTCAAGAAGATATCCGATTACATCACCAAGAAGGTTGCCGACAAACTCTCAGGCATGTACAAGGTACACAGAGAAGACTACGAGAAGTACTGGGATGACATCAATCCATTTATCAAGTTTGGCTGCCTGAAAGATCTCAAATTCCTCGACAAGATGAAGGACTACTGCATCTACAAGAACCTTGAAGGCAAATATATCACACTTCCTGAGTATCTTGAGGCAGGAAAAGAAAAGTATGAGAACAAGGTATTCTATGTAACTGACGAGCAGGCTCAGTCACAGTATATCAACATGTTCAAGAGCGAAGGAATGGATGCCCTGATCATGACTCAGACCATAGACAGTCCATTTATCACAATGCTTGAGCAGAAGAATGAGAACGTTCACTTCTACAGAATAGATGCAGAGCTCTCTGACAACTTCGTTGGTGAAGAACTCTCTGAAGAGACTGCAAAGGAATACAAAGATAAACTCACTGCTACATTTGAGAAGGCTCTTGATATGAAGAACCTCAACGTAAAAGTTGAGTCTCTCAAAGATGAGAATACATCTTCTATCCTCACACAGCCTGAGGAGACAAGACGTATGCAGGAAATGATGAAGATGTACGGAATGGCAGGCATGGATCCTTCAATGTTCGGTCAGGGCGAGGGCGAAACTCTCATACTGAACAGCAATAACAAGCTTGTAAAGTATGTACTTGACAATCCTGACGGAGAGAACACAGCAACAATCTGCTGCCAGCTGTATGATCTGGCTGTACTTGCCAACCGTCCGCTGTCAGCTGATGCGATGACAAAGTTCATAGCAAGGAGCAATGAGATACTTTCAATCCTTACCAAGTAATAATGACAGGTAGCCCCAATAGGGGGATAAAATATGATCCATAATAATAAAAGCAGCCAATCGGTAATGCAGACGACTGAACTTTGACGTTTCTATGCTAAGGCGAAGCGCGCAACGCCCTTATAGCACGCGTGAGCCGCATGCATATAGAAACCAGTCAAAGTGAAGGTAGTCAAATGTGATTGGCTGCTTTATTTTATGGATATTTATCCCCATTGTGGCTATCGTTCATACTCTTTAGTGTGCCAGTATCTCTACTCCGTGATCAGTCATAACCAGTGTATACTCCCACTGTGCAGATGGTGATCCATCCTCTGTATATATGGTCCATCCATCGTCAGCATCCTGATATACATCAGGGCCACCAAGATTGATCATAGGCTCGATAGTGAACACCATACCAGGCGCAAGCACATAATCTTTGCCAGGCTGTCCTATGTGGCATACATACGGGTCCTCATGTATAGCAAGACCGACTCCGTGTCCCCCTATCTCCCTTACAACTGAGTATCCCTGCTCCTGTACAAATTTGTTGATGGCATATCCTATATCGCCTATAGTCACATAAGGCTTGTTACAGACCTCCACACCTATATCAAGCGCCCTCTTTGTATCCTCGACAAGTTTCTTCCATGCCGGATCAACATCACCCAGCATGAACATTCTGGATGAGTCTCCAAAATATCCGTTGTACTCTGTTGTACAGTCTATATTGACAATATCTCCATCCTGAAGAATGATATCATCACTTGGAATACCGTGACACACCACATCATTTACAGATATACATACACTCTTTGGATATCCTTCATATCCAAGACATGCAGGAATCGCATTTATAGACTTGGTATAGTTGTAGATGAGATCATCAAGCTCTCTTGTCGACACACCGATCTTTACAAATGGTGTGATGTAGTCGAGCACATCCGTGTTGACCTTTGATGCGACTCTGATTCCCTCTATCTGCTCTGCATTCTTTATCATTTTGTGGGTTGGAATCTTGAAGCCTCTGTTCTTCATATCCTCAAGCTTCTCATCCAGTGCCAGATGACACGCCTTATATTTCTTTCCACTGCCACACCAGCACATGTCATTTCTTCCAAGTTTCATAACTAACCTCTTTCCTATTATCTACATTTTATGTTTCATATCCACAAGTAAATATAATACATTTTGGAGAGAACTTCTACATTTTATGTGATAAATATTGTCATTTGCCAAGATACTCAGCAACATAGCTATAATATCCTGTCTCCGTTATATTGTCCGCTGCGGTAAATTTATCTGCAACATAGAGCTGCATAGCATCAAACGTCTCATCCGAGACATCCCCCACAATCGTACCAAGTGTGGCATTGTACTCATATGTATCAGTCACATAACTGCGGTCAGGGAACAGAACAAGCCCCGCGCTGTCCGACAAAATATCCCTGCCGATTATGAGTCTTGAATCATATTCTGCCCCCATAAGATTAAGCAGTGTTGGAAGAATATCTATACTGCTGCAGACCTTGTTTACCCTCACAGGCTTTTCCATGGACCCCGACCATATGACAAGCCTGCTTCTGTATGCATCCAGACTGTAGCCAAATTCCTGTCCAGCCAGTTCGTCTACAACTTCCATATTGTCGTATGGAACATGATCTCCCGCCAGCACTATGACCGTTTTGTCCAAAAGATTTCTCTTTTCAAGACGTTCCACTATCCCCTCAAGCATCTTCTCCATCTCATACTGTGACGCCAGATATGCCTTTGTCGTATCCGAATAGTTCAGATCAGACACAACGTCTTTGTTCTTCTCTGACATGGCATTAGCTGCACCGTACCCATAAGGCACATGACCGCTCACCGTCAGATAATACAGATGGAATGGCTGATCGTTTGTATATTTGTCAAATGTCTCCTCCATCATGACAAGATCAGACTGAGGCCACATATCCTGTCCATATTCATCAGTCTGGTATTCAAGCCCATTGCCACTGGCTATCCACTCATAGCCAAGCGCGGGATGTGTTATATTCCTGTCATAATATGTATAGTCATTGTCATGGAATCCATAACAGCTATACCCCATGCGCTTCAAAGTGTTTGCCAGAGAAAAGTACATGCCGTTTTCGTTGTCGGCGGCCCTGCACATGCTGAGATATGCTCCGTTCTTTGTCGGACTTCCCATCAGATTTGCATACTCCCCGCCGAGGGTCGAGCCGTACCACAAAGGCTGATAGTAACTATCAAACACAAACCCTTCATCAGCAAGCTTTGATAATGTAGGGAACAGCCCGGATTCAAGTGCATATCCCGTGAATCCCTCAGCGGTTATCCATATGACATTATATCCCTCAAACATGCCCGTATACTCATTCTTCTTTGTCGGCGTTACATTTTCAAAATACTCACTCAGAGAGGCAACTGCATCGCTGCCAGAAAGCTCATTTATAGCTTCAAAATCGAGATCAAGCATATTTGGAGATGTGTCAACCGGAACCTCGGTTGTCGCCTCCGTGGTCGATACACTCTTATCTCCGGATGTATCTGTATCTTCATCAACATTTTTATATGTATTTGGCTCTTTTGTATCTGAAGCATCTGGGATATTTTCTGATGTTTTTCCTCCTTCAAGAGGATCGACCACACTGTCCATTCCTGCGGAAGCAAAACTTATCTGGCCTTTATCCGATCCGCTTGTCACTGATGCCCTTACATCTACTACAAAGCTCTCCATTACACCGAGCTTCTCCACCGCCAGATCAACAGATGTATACTGGCTGTATATCTTGTATGGACTATATACATCTGAATCAACAGCCCACATAACCATGATCGTTGCAATATACACCACCGCAACAATACCTGTTCCTATTAGATTAGTCCACCATCTGCGCCTGTCAAATGCCATTATCGTCCATATCAGAATTATCGCTATAATAACAGGGATAACCATTAGGATTATATCGGATATCTGCGCTTTCATATTAGATATGACCGTATCCGCATTATCTGCCGCCTGATTGCCAAACCGTATCGTACCCATGACCGACAGATAATTGTTGAACACCGAGTGGTATATATACTGTGCAACAAATAAGATTCCAATAAAAAGTGTGAGCACAGTGGCTATTATCTTGTCAACTATGACCGGAAATACATTTGTGATAATTCCGCATACACCCCCGCCGACAAGGGCAAATATGATTATCTGCACAATATTTCCATCGCCGATACCAAAATTCAATTCATGGAACAAAAGCTCATAATACAACAATATGGCTGTAAATAAAATCCAGCCAGACCATTTCCCGAAATAATACCTCAGATCACCAAGCGCCGCCTTGCAATGATTTATCATATACTTCTCCATAATCCGCAAAATCCGTAAAAGATCCTTAAAGTAAACCGTATTGTATGTTATCTAAACAAAAATAAAGATGCAGTCCAATTATGACCACACCTTTATTTTATATATTATCCCAAGATATTTTACAATATTTTAAGGATTAATATGCCGAATTTTTATTTTACGCCATACTGATCGTAATATGCATCTATGGCAGCCTTCAATGTGTCATCTATGATGACTCTGCCCTTGTACTCCTTGTTGTACAGATGCTCAACGACCTCAGCCATGGTTACAATCGCTGTTGTCTTAATTCCGTAGTTCTCCTCGATCTCAGTAAGGGCGCTCTTTTCTCCCTGACCTCTCTCCATTCTGTCAACAGATACGACAAGACCCATAACATCCACATCGCCCTGTGCCTTGATGATAGGAAGTGTCTCCTGAATGGATGTTCCGGCTGTTGTGACATCCTCTATGATAACAACCTTATCTCCATCCTGTATAGGGCTTCCAAGAAGGATTCCCTTATCTCCGTGATCCTTTATCTCTTTTCTGTTTGAACAATACTTGATGTCCTCGTCATACATCTCTGCGATGGACATGGTAGTTGCAACTGTAAGAGGGATTCCCTTGTATGCAGGTCCAAATAATACATCAAAATCAAGTCCGAACTCAGCGTTGATAGCCTCTGCATAGTACTCACCAAGTCTCTTGAGCTGTGCTCCTGTTCTGTAGAAACCTGTATTTACAAAAAATGGTGTCTTTCTGCCACTCTTGGTAACGAAATCTCCAAACTTAAGCACGTTACAATCGATCATAAACTCAATAAATTCCTTCTTATACTGTTCCATGGTTCTCTGATCCTCCTTTTATTTAACACATCCAATCAGCTCATGTATATCACTGATGGAATTCTTCTTCATATACTCCTCTATGCCTTTGATTATCTCAACTGTCGCATATGGGTTGTGGAAATTCGCTGTACCAACAGCAACCGCACTTGCTCCAACCATGATCATCTCAAGGGCATCCTCTGTGGTAGCCACGCCGCCCATTCCGATGATTGGAAGCTTTATCGCATTTGCTACCTGATATACCATACGCACTGCTATCGGGTGAATTGCAGGGCCTGACACACCTGCTGTCTTATTTGCCACAGCAAATGTCCTTCTGTTCACATCTATCTTCATACCTGTCAGTGTGTTGATAAGTGATACTGCATCAGCACCGCCTGCCTCAGCCGCCCTTGCCATCTCGGTTATATCTGTAACATTTGGGCTGAGCTTCATGATGATAGGCTGCTTTGCCGCCGCCTTCACCGCCTTTGTTATATCATAGAGAGCATCAGGCTGCTGGCCAAATGCTATTCCGCCCTCTTTGACATTCGGACATGACACGTTGATCTCAAGCAGATCCACGTCACAGTCGCCAAGCTTTTCCACGCAGTCCACGTAGTCTTCCTTGGACTTTCCACACACATTGACGATTATCTTCGTATCATAATCTCTGAGGAATGGAATATCCCTCTTCTTGAACACATCTATTCCTGGGTTCTGAAGTCCTATGGCATTCATCATTCCGCCGTATGTCTCCGCTATACGAGGTGTAGGATTGCCCGGCCAAGGCACATTTGCCACACCCTTGGTGGTCACTGCACCGAGCTGTGAAAGATCCACAAACTCACTGTACTCCATACCTGAGCCAAATGTTCCTGATGCAACTGTTATCGGGTTCTTGAGAGTAACACCTGCTATATCCACTGACATATTGATCTTATCTGACATTACAGCTCCACCTCCTCTGCATAGAATACAGGACCATCCTTGCATATCCTTCTGTTATGCACCTGTGAGTGCTCGTCTATATCCTTAGTCTTGCATACACAGGCAAGACATGCGCCCACACCGCACGCCATCTTCTCCTCCATGGATATCTGACACTCAATGCCCTTCTCCATGGCGTAAGCCTTGATTCCACGAAGCATAGGAGTCGGACCACACGCATATATGACAGCACCGTCCACGCCGTATTCCTTTATGGCATCTATTACATTGCCCTTCACACCGTGCTGTCCATCCTCGGATGACATGTACACGTGTGCGTACGGCTCAAACTCTTCGTTAAGAAAGATTTCGTCCCTGTATCCGAGTACAACCGACTTCTCGCAATCAAGCTCCTTTGCAAGCTGAAGCATAGGTGGGATTCCTATACCACCACCTATCAGGATCGCCTTCTTGTCTGACTTCATGAAACCATTTCCAAGAGGTCCCAATATATCCACGGTATCGCCTGCCACAAGCTGTGAGAACTCCTTTGTTCCAAATCCAACCACTCTGTACACAAGACGGAGTGTTCCCGCCTCTCTGTCTATTCCGCAGAGGCTGATAGGTCTCGGGAGCATCTTACTGCCATCATGAGTGTACACAGACACAAACTGTCCCGCTATAGCCTGTGCAGCTATATCAGGCGCTTCTAGTACCAGACTGTATACGTCAGTGGCAAGTGTCTCCTGGCTGACCACCTTTGCTGTCATCTTAAGTTTGCCCATAGTCTTCCTCCATCATCTCTTTATTATCAGTGTACGGCGGACTACATTGATCCGCCAAACACATTCTGCTTTTTACGCGTCAAGTGCGCCGTTGATATCCTCTATCATGTCAACTACTGCCTGTCTTGAAGCATCAGCGTAGTTCTCTGCACCAAACTGTGCATACTTGTCCTGCTTATAAGCTGCAATGATTCCTCTTGATGAATTGACGATCGCACCAAGTCTGTCTTCATTGAAGTAGTGTACAAGGTCTGCAGCCTTACCGCCCTGTGCTCCATAACCAGGTACAAGGATAAATGACTTTGGCATAACCTTTCTGAGCACCTTGCCCATCTCAGGGTATGTTGCACCGACAACAGCTCCAACTGCTGAGTAACCGGACTCGCCTATGACATCACTGCCCCACTTGTCAACCATCTCTCCGACTATCTCATAGAGTGGACGTCCATCAACAAGTCTGTCCTGGAACTCACCTGATGATGGATTGGATGTCTTGACGAGAACAAATATACCCTTGTTCTCCTCCTTGCACACATCCACAAATGGCTTGATTCCGTCTGTTCCAAGATATGGATTTACTGTGATGAAATCCTCATCAAATCCGGCGTATGTCTTGCTTCCAACCTGTACCTTGCCGATATGTCCAACCGCATATGCTGTTGATGTTGAACCTATATCGCCTCTCTTTATATCTCCGATAACGACAAGTCCCTTCTCCTTGCAGTAATCAACTGTCTTCTTGAAAGCCTTGAGTCCTTCGATTCCGAACTGCTCGTACATAGCTATCTGTGGCTTAACCGCAGGAATGAGGTCATATGTTGCATCAACTATTCCCTTGTTGAACTGCCATATAGCCTCAGCAGCACCCTCGAGTGTCTCTCCATACTCTGCAAATGCAGCCTTCTGGATATGCTCTGGAACATAATTCAGCATTGGATCAAGTCCAACTACTATAGGTGCATTTGTCTTCTGAATGTTTTTCACTAACTTGTCTATCATGATATTTTCTCCTTAAAATGTATTTTTTATTAAAACTGTTCCTCATCACAGGCATAACTGCCAAGTATCGTAAATTCTTCTGTCTCGTTCATAAGCTGGAATACTAAAGCCTGTATGTCTTTTCTAAGGAAATTGGCAGACAGCTCCACATAGAATCTGTAATTCCAATGCTCCTGCCTGTTCGGCGCCGAATGTATCTCTGTGAGGTTCACACCATAATCAGATATCATGGACAGTACACTACTGAGACTTCCGCTTTTATTCTTGCACACGAACATGACCTTCAGCCTGTTGTGGTTCTCCTCCACAATGAGGTGGTCGGCAAATGTGACGACCTTCTTGTTGTGTCCATTCTCCTTCACCACATTACATCTGTATATGTATAACTTGTTGTTTGTCAGAACCTCGTGAAGCGCATCTGACACACCATAACTGATGTCCTCCAGGATCCCCATTCCGGCATCAACACGTCCTGACTTTATAAGCTCGTACACTTCGTCATATGAATCGACCGCAACTACCTTATCCCTTGAACATCCCTGGCATATATACAGCTCCGGCTTTATCATTGCCACGGCATCTATATCCGGCTCATTCACATCATAATTGACGTTCAGGCAGTTCCTAAGCTCCAAAGTTCTTCCATACTGATACTTTCTGCTTATCTCCATGATTCTCTTGATAAGCGCAGTATATTCCATCTTGATATTATCATCCACATCCCCTGTCAGATTGGATATGATGATCTCCTCACGGTCAGGCTTGTATATGTCGTCCTCAGTCTCTGCCTTGACCTGGGCCACCTGATCAGCCAGCTCCATCCTCTCACGGAACAGCTTCTTGATCTCCTTGTCAACCCTGTCTATGTTTTTCCTGACATCTGCTAAAGTCATTATTTGTCCTCCAGTCGGGCATCTGGCATCTCCTGATGCTCATAGTCTTTATTAATATACCATCTGCAACAATCTAATTCAAGCTTACCCATGACTAAATCCCCATTAAAACGGCCACAAAAGCAGAAACATCGCCGCAGCCACCAATACTATACCTATCAGGAATCCTGTAACTACTCTTCCCCTTGTACTTTTCATACCTGATATGATGAGCAAAGCTATCACCGCTCCACACATATCTATAAGCACATCTGATCCCTTGCCTGCCCTGTCGGCAACAAACAACTGATGTATCTCGTCTGAACACGCATAGGCAAATGTTATAGCCGTAGACCACACATATGTCCATCCTGCAGATATCTTTCCACAGTTTTTCTTAACCGCAAGGACTAGCAACGCCATAAGAATTCCATACTCTGTCATATGGGCACCTTTTCTGACCATCACCTCGACCACACCTGTCATACGGTCGACTGCCGGTGCTGTATCGTGTCTCGCTCTCTGAAATATATCCACTATCAGATCAGTTATCGGATTGCTGACAGCAGATGAACCCTCTCCTGTTTTGGCTGACATATAGAATATAAATGTCATCCACAGAATGACCGGTATTATATATATGTATTTTTTTTCTTTCTTCTTAGAGCTTCTTGCCATAATTCTCGCACCTCCTGCATGAGTATAGCATAAAAAAGATTATTTTACATAAATTACTTTTTTTAGCTTGAAATATCACTTTTTTACCTGTAATGTAAAAATGAGGTAATTGGAAGGGGCTAAACACATGAAAAAGAGAGGTAAATTATCATGGCAAGACAAAGGAAAAAGGGAAATCCAATTGTAACTGCAGTCATATTCGGAATCTTTGGAATAGTTCTGTTATTTCTGGGTATACGTACTTTTATCGGTTTACACGGCACACTGCTCAATGTAACAACCTGTGATCCGTCAGAGATCAAACCGGGTATATATGTAGAGGGAACCATATCATATGGTTACGGTGCATATATCGAAAAAACTACTACATATAACCACATTGTCACCAAGACAGACGGCTACTATTATCTTGTAGATATATGTGACAAGAATGCAGACGGATCAGACAATGACACTGCAAGATGGATCGGAATATCCATATCCAAGAGCGATAACGATAAGTTCGATGCAATCTCCACACAGGATGACGCACCACCTATCGAGATAACCGGAGTTATCCGCAAGAACAGCAGCAAGGTTCAAGGCTTCCTCGATGATTATATAACAAGCTACGTTGACATGTACGCAAGCTACTATGACTATACAGCAACCAGCGAGGATTATGCCAACGCCAAGGCCGAGGCCTTCCCTTATTATATAGAGATGGTCGATTCATCAGACTACATATTCAACCTTGTGCTCGGGCTTATATTCGTCCTCGTCGCAGTGTTCATAGTATTCAAGGCAACAAGAAGCAAGAACCATATCAGCGCTCCTGCCCAGCCGGCCGGAACAGCATACTACGATGGCAGTGGTGATTTCAATGGTATCAACGCAACAGGTTATGTGTATCAGCCAGGCAATACATCCGGCATGTATACTCCTGGCATGAGCAATATGGATAACACCAGTTACCTGCAGCATCAGACCACAACACCACAAACCCCTTACAATGATCCTTTCTATTCACAGCAGCCAACTGCAGATGAGCTGCAGGCCACTGATTCAACAACATATGGAGCTACAGACACAGCAACCCTATCATCCTCGTTCACTCTCAAAAGCGACGACTAGGACGATGATATAGACAATACAAAAAGAAGGCATATACAGATCATAATCAATCTGATCCGCATATGTCTTCTTTTATACTTCTATATCCTACTTTTTATACTTCTATATCCTACTTTCCAAAGTATCTGTCAAGAAGTCCCTTGAGTGCCTTGCCATGTCTTGCTTCGTCACGAGCCATCTCATGAACTGTATCATGAATAGCATCCAGATTGTTCTTCTTTGCACACTTTGCAAGATCAACCTTTCCTGCTGTTGCTCCAAACTCGCAATCTACTCTCCATGCAAGGTTCTTCTCTGTTGAATCTGTCATATTATTCTCAAGATCTGATCCGAGCATCTCTGCAAACTTTGCAGCATGCTCAGCCTCTTCATACGCTGCCTTCTCCCAGTACAGACCAATCTCTGGATATCCTTCACGATGAGCTACACGAGCCATGCACAGATACATTCCAACCTCTGAGCACTCTCCCTCGAAGTTTGCCTTGAGCTGATCAAAGATATACTTCTTATCCTCATCACTGATCTCTGAATTGTTCTTTACTGTTGAAGCGTATACACCAAACTCATGCTCTGCTGCAAGTGTGAGTTCACCCTCAACCTTCTTAAACTTATCTGCTCCTGCATGGCAGATTGGACACTCAGCTGGTGCCTGCTCTCCTTCATAAATATAACCACATACTGTACATACAAACTTTGACATAATCTTAAATCTCCTTTTCTTAATTAAATAATATTGTGTAGTATCTGCGGAACTCTATTCCGCATTTTTTGTTTCTTTTGTTGTTGTTGATATTTTGTCATCAACTATATCCTATTATAGCAATAAAAATCTCATTGTCAACCCTTATTAGGAATAATTCTTAATTATCTTTTTCCTATATTATATAATATGTATATTTTCATTGTATATTATCCACTAAACTTTTTGTAGAAGTGGGGACGGAGGTACCTGGCCCCTCCGTCCCCATTGTACGCCCACATAAAAAGGGACCAAAAATAATTTCTGGTCCCTAAAAATAATATCTTATATATTGTCAATTCTGACCTAGCACAATCTTCTTTAGAAGATATTCATATCCGGAAATAGGTATCGGCTTGCTGTAGTAATAACCTTGAATATAATGGCATCCCCATTCTCTGAGGTATTCCTTCTGCTCAAATGTCTCAACGCCCTCTGCAAGGCTCTTGATTCCAAGGTGTCTAGCCATTGTCAGGATATCCTGTGTCATGAGCATGTCTTTGTTATTCAGCTCTCCTGTTGCTATACCATCTATAAAGCTCTTATCTATCTTGATAATGTCAAGTGGCATATCCTTAAGCAGCGCCATACTGGAATATCCAGTTCCAAAATCATCCATAGAGATCTTAAATCCCTTATCCTTCAGCTGGTTCAGTACCTCTATGAGATACTGTACATCTGCAAAATCAGCACTCTCTGTAATCTCAAAATCTATAAGCGAGTGGTCAACTCCATACTCATCCACTATATCACACAAAATATATATCAGATCCGGTCTCGATATCTGATGCCTTGAGAGGTTACAAGATATCGGATACAATGGATATCCCAGTTCTTTCCACTCCTTGAACTTTTTGCACACCTTTCTGAGTACATATCTGTCTATGATATCTATTGTTCCGTCTGCCTCAAACTGTGGAACAAAATACTTAGGTGACAGGATATCTCCACCTTTATAAAACCATCTTATCAAAGCCTCAGCACCAGTAAGTGTGTCATTCTGAGGATTATATTTAGGCTGTAGATATACCATGAGATCTTCATTCTCAATGGCATCTGGCAGTTCAAGCTTATACTGCTGAGCCATTACATACTCCCTCTTCATCTCTGACGTATATATCTTTATCTCATTAACATTTGTCTTGATACATTGTAAATGAGCCATCTGTGCCATATCCTCTATGCGCATGGACATGTTAATCTTCTCAAACTCATCATAGAATACCAACCCACAGCTATAGAATATCTTGTACTTTTTATTCGTAGGAAGCTGTCCAATCTCCTCAAAGAATGTATATAGCCTGTTGACTATCTCATCCTCAGGCATATATTTGATTATCATGGCAAAATCGTCGCTTGTACACTTTGCTGAATACAGAATCCAATCCTGTTTCGACATCGCATCACACACATATCTAAACAATTCCTTTGCAACATCTCTTCCCATGACATTGTTGATAAGTCTAAACCCCTTTATATCAAACCTTGCAAATATAAACTGATCAAGACCTATATATTCACACTGTTCCAGCTTCTCTTTAAGCCATGTCCAGTTATAGTATCCTGTCGCTGGCTCTCTGTAGGCAATTTCATACAAATCCCTCTTGCTCATATTGTCTAGTGTAAGCATCTCTTCCGTCTTCGTCTTTTTCGACCACACAGGTATCTCAACGCATAGACTGTCCGAACTCTCCATATAACATATATATGGAAGTTTATGATTGGAAACTATATGAAGTTTCTCTGTCTCTATATACAGCTTGGCATATGAATAAGCCATAGTCATAAGCCTTGGTATATCCTCTATAAGAGATATATCAAAGCCTTTTATATCCACCACATCAAACCCCGGTATAGTCACACTGACGCAGCCCTGTGGAATCTGTTCCATGTCGCTGTAACCTATCTCAACACCACCACAAAGTCTTGAGTATCCGGCATCCATCATCTTATCAGGCATATAAAATAAGGCCCTGTTTGCCAGTGGCCTATACACATTGCTGAATATCTTATACCAATCATATCCGTTTTCTTGACAAAAATTGTCAAATCCTTCCGCCTCCCGAGATCTCAATACATAGAGTTTTCTCTTCGGCTTATATGCCTTTGACCATTGGTGTTCCATAATCTATCTACTACCTCTTATCCTGCCCGACGGCAATATTACAATATTATTACAGCTTTTATTATTCTATCACATAATCCGTCTTCAAGCCACACTTAATATATTTTTGTTTTGGAAAATAAATAGCAAAGTTTCGTTATTTTTCGTTGAATTTTTACCATATATTTGTTAGCATAGATAAGGTTTTTCAATTATAATTAAATAGGAGGCAAAAACAATGAAAAACAAGTTATTTCTAGGTCTTGGCACATTTATCTCACTCATTGGTCTTTCACAGATAAATGTTCTGGCGGCAAGCAGCGAATCCGGTTCTAAGTCTCTTGGTGCCGAGCTTCCCCTTACATGGTGCATCCCTTTCGTATGTATGCTTCTATGTATAGCGGTTATGCCACTTATCGCCGGTGAATGGTGGGATAAGCACAAGCAGTGGGCCGTTGCCGGCTGGTCTCTTTTATTTTTAATACCATTTGCCATATTCCATGGTTTTGGAACCATGGGCGAGCAGTTGCTGGAAGTAATGATAGGCGACTACCTCACTTTCATAGTATTGCTCTTCGCGCTCTTCTGTGTTGCAGGCAATATATCACTTGAAGGCGATCTGGCCGGAACTCCAAAACTTAATGTGATTCTTCTGCTGATAGGAACACTTCTTTCAAGCTGGATCGGTACCACAGGTGCCAGTATGCTCATGATCCGCCCTATCATCAAGGCAAATAAATGGAGACGAAGAAAAGTACAGATCATCGTTTTCTTCATCTTCCTCGTATCAAATATCGGTGGATGTCTCACACCTGTTGGTGATCCTCCACTCCTGATGGGATTTATGAATGGAGTTGACTTCTTCTGGAGTCTGCGTCTGGCAAAGGTTATGGGGGTAAACCTTATCATACTCCTTACAGTATTCTTCTTTCTCGACACCAGAGCATACAAGAAGGATATTGCTGACGGACGTGTGCAGCCTGTATTTGACAAGGATACAAAGAAGCCCGTCAGACTCAAAGGCGCGCACAATATCATATTCCTTGTCATGATAGTCGGCGCAGTTATACTCAGCGGCGTTCTTCCTATGAAGTTCCCTGTATTTGCAAAGGGCATCAACTTCTGTGAAGGTGTGACTCTCTCATGGGCTTCAATCATCGAGATCGTCATCATGCTCGCTGCTGCACTCCTGTCATTCAAGACAACAAGCAAAAAAGTCCGCAAGGCAAATAACTTCACATGGGGGGCTATCGAAGAAGTTGCCATACTGTTCATCGGTATATTCATAACCATGATCCCGGCTCTTCTCATCCTCAAGGCGAGAGGCTCAGAGCTCGGACTCACACACCCGGCACAGTTCTTCTGGATGACCGGATTGTTATCAAGTTTCCTTGATAACACACCTACATATCTTGTATTCTTCACGACCGCTGCTTCCAGTGGATTTACTGAGGGTATAAGTACAGCTATGGGTATCGTACCTCAGGTTATGCTGATGGCTATATCATGTGGTGCCGTATTCATGGGTGCAAACACTTACATTGGAAATGCGCCAAACTTTATGGTGCGCTCAATAGCTGAAGAAAATGGTATCAAGATGCCTTCATTTGTTGGATATCTTGCATGGTCAGTTTCAATTCTTGTACCTACTTTCTTTATTGATACACTGTTATTCTTCTTACACTAGGGGGGTATTTTTATGAATGAATTTGTTGTAAAAGATGATAACAAACTAACAGTCGGCATAGGCTGGGATGCCAAAAAAGTCGATCTCAAGAAAAAAATAAAAATAGCTATAGACAGCATTATGAGTGCCACCTCAGAAGATACCTACGATCTCAATCTTGCTGCCATCGTTGAACATAACGACGGCTCGGATCCTGAGCTGGTATTCTGGGGTCACAAATACAGCCGCAGCGATTCTGTTGTCCTCAAGGGCGATGAAAGGACCGGTGAAAAAGAAGGAATTGATGAGGAGATGCGTATCTACCTTGACAGAGGTGAAAATGTCGGACGTATCATACTCTTCCTCTACATATACAATGGCAATCTCCACAAGCAGTGTCTTGCCGAGGTTGATAATGTATTTGCACTCATAAAATGTAAGCACACTGAAAAGGTTTATGTCAGAGAGGATACTATCTTCAAGGCATGTGAAGACGCAAAGCATAACAACTGCTATGTATTTGGCGAAGTAATTCACAACGGCGATGAATGGATCGTGAGGGAACGCTCACAGTTCCTTCCATACGACAAATCAGAAGATATATTTGAGTATTACACCTCAAGACATTATGTTCCTGAAGAGGACGACTAATACACGACGACTAATACACAAGGAAAGCCCCCGGTTTCCGGTTTTTAAACCAGAAGCCGGGGGCTTTTGTATATATTGATCTATGATTCCTCATTCCACTACTTTATATAATTCTCTATAGCCTTTGAAGCTCTGTATCTGGAGAAGTTAAAGCCTCTGATATATCCCTTGTCATCATTCTCCTCAAGTATCTTTTCAAATCTATCTTCCACCGTGTCGTCTCTCCAGTAGTATTTGTCCTCGCTATACTTCGAAACTGCCTCCTCCATGGTCATTTCAGGCGTGATGTCTTTGGTTCTGAAATAATCGATCAAATATGGAACTCCATCACTACCTATATCCATCACATACTCAATATCCACTTTCTTTCCATTGTGTGCCTGACTGATATTGTACTTCGATATCACTGCACCAGGTCTGACAAATGCATATAGTGTAAACATAACCATAACCGTCAAAAATATGTATCTGAACAGCGGCATATTTCTCCAGAACAGGCTTATGATAACACCTAGCATCACAATAGACGTGACTATCAGTGCCCATATCGTATTAATCCTCAGATATGTGAGAGCATATTCCTTTATGTACATCGAAAGTCTCACCGCTGAAGACGCAATCATGATATAGGTGCATATACACATAACTACCAACACAGTCTTCAGCACTACGCTTTTTCTAAATATAGCATCGAATATCAATACAATACATACATTTACGACTGCCACAAATAGAAGCTGGAAAAATCCACGTCTGGCATACTCTGCATAAGTCATATCATCAGGAAGTCCTGCACTGTTCATGAAAAGATATACGATCTGAACAACTGCAAATATGAGATAAAACGCAGTAAGCACAACCGTTATCGTTATACCGATCACCGGTTCATAGCTTCCTTCCTTAGGTGCATTTGCCCCTAGATCTCTTCTGCCTGTCTTTACAATAAAACCATACACAAAGAAGAATATCACAGCTGCAAAGATCACGATCTTGACAACATCCCACGAATAGAACAGCTTGCCAAATATATCCTTTATAACCTTTGCAAATACCGGATCAGCCGATGACAGCAGGTTCAGTATAATGACAAGAAGTGGAAGCGCTATTGCACAGCCGAGAAGAACATACATAAGCTTGGAATTACGCTTTCGTCCCGTCTCTTCTCGCTCTGCTCTTCTATCTGCAAAAGGCATATTTATATATCCAATAGCTCCGAAGAACATCTCTAGGAAGGATATGATTCCTTTAATAATGCCGTGATTTTCTGTATCATTGTAATACGACATCACTGCGTACATTTCCGTCAATATTATTCCAACATTACAGCCAAATATCATACATGACTCATCTGTAAGACTAACCGCTATCGATAAAAGCATTATGATAATAAAGTACGGTACAAGTTTCATCTGGCTTTTCGATACAGAACCTGTATCTGATCCCGAGTCAGCAGAACGCCTCTTTTCCCCACGAGAAATATTCACGCTTATAAACGCTATCGATACCACAGCCATAACTGCAGACAAAATGCTTGACCAGTTATTATATAAACACGCTGCACTCACTATGGCATATATGAGTACCGGTATTCCAAACATCTTAAACCGTTCTGCAGATATTGCAGGATTTCTCCTCTGCGGTGGCCTCGTGGCTCTATACCCCTGTGGTGGAACTCCCATTCCTCCGTTCATATATCCCGGCGGTGGTGGCGTGCACGGTCCCATTCCATTCGTATACCCCGGCGGCGGTGGCGTGCACGATCCCATTCCATTCGTATATCCCGGCGGTGGTGGCGTGCACGGTCCCATGCCATTCGTATACCCCGGCGGCGGTGGCGTGCACGGCCCCATTCCATTCGTATATCCCGGCGGTGGTGGCGTGCCCGGTCCCATGCCATTCGTATATCCCGGTGATGCTGATCCCGTATTAGCATTACCCATATTATCTGCTATTGCCTCAGATGAATGTTCTCCATCCTTATTTAATTCTTCTCCCATAAAATATCCTCCACTCCTTGTAAATTCCCAAATCCATATACAATACATTGTACATTTTATCACACATATCTATTACCTTTTCTGCACTAGAGCAGATTCGTCAAGGCTCACAACTCTATCCATACACACAGGGGCTGTCAGCCTGTATGCAAAGCTTCCTGACTCAAATAAACAATACAATCTGCCATTGTATGAATATATCTGTTCCAATTTCTGCGGAAGCTTAAGTTCCTGCTTCGGCGTTTCGCTGCTATAGTTTGACCCGGATATTTTTCCTGATTTGATGTCATACACCTCTACTTTAGATTCATCTATACCGTATGATATCGAAAATATGATCTCATTTCTGTAAACCTGAAGCCCCTGAACTCTTCCGGGGATGTAAAACGCCTCTTCCGGATCATCGGCAATTGCCGTCCCCCCATTCACTATCTTGTAACTGGCAGCCATACTATAGCCATTTTTCTCCTTTTTCCAATATCCCGCATATATGAGCCCATCATAATATGTTATAAATGATGTAGCAGGGAACATGACTGGACAAGTATTTCTATACGCTATAGCTGTATTCTGGCTATCGAAATTATACGCAACCATAGACTGAAGCGTCAGACAAGATATAGATGCATATTTCGTTCTGGTATCCTCCTCTTCCACTGACAAATATGAAGAGAACCACAAAACATCATTCTTATCATCATAGGCCAGCCCGCCAGCATGAGTTGTATCCTTAAGAACGATCGTCTTGAGATATGCTCCAGTCTTTGAATCAAGCATGAATATAACTGATCTATGCGCCTTGGTCCTGCAATATGCGCTTATAAATGTATATTTATCAGTGACAGCGATCCCCTGCGGTGTCATGGAAGTGCAGCTATCCGGCTCTTTTGTCTCGCAATTGAGAGTCATCGCATAGTCAAGTCCCGGAATAGTCATCATATCATATGACCTCGTCATATCTGTATTGTACATACCCATATTGTAGAATTCTGACTCTGTTGACATCTCCCACATCTGTGCCAGGAAAGAACCATTGCTTACAGCATGTGTACTCGTGCTATCCGAAACACCTGGCAACTCATAATTTCTGCAAAACACAACGCTATATAAGGCAATTACTCCTATAGATCCGAAATATAACACCGCAAATGTCTTTATCAGCCGTCTTGGTATCTCCTTCGTTGACAGTAGGATCGCCATTCCCATATGGCATATAATGGTGACCAGCATCAGTGCATTTGTCAGCACATCCCCGTAACTTAGGAGCTGCAGTGGTATGCCGACAAACATTAACCAGTATGACTTTTTCTTAACAGATAGCCTCAATATGCCAAGCCAGCCCTTTTTCTTCATAAACCACACCTGTATCGACTGCCATATAACGCACAATCCATACCCGATACACGCCACTCTCAAAAGCTGTCTGCACACGGCGACCATGATAGCTTCCAATGGCTGCCCGGCAGCATACATTGCCTGATAATACACTCCATATGACAACTGCCTGAGTCTCCACAGTATCATCATGATCATGGCTGCAAATGACACAAGGGCAAATATATTGGTGACCGTCTTTCTCCTGACTCCATCGCGATGTTCCTTCATATCCCGGTGCAGTTTTTTCTTTGCCTTTGTGAGGTCGCGAACATGTCTTTTTATCCTGCGCACTCTCCTGTATTCTGCACTAAGATACTTTAACGGAGCGTGCCGTTCTTTCATCTCATGATAATCTGCCTTTACACGTTCCAATTTCTTTTCTTCATCCACCAGCTCCTGTCTTACCGCCCTAAGTGCTGATCTACATGTAACGTATCCCTCCAGATCAATCTGTGCCTGTTCCTGCAACTCCTCGACTTGTTTTTTCAACTTCTGTTCTTTATTCAATTTAGGCCTTTTTCTGTCTTTTTTATTATCTTTTCCGTCATCCCTCATGAATAAACTCCCGGCATATCTATCTATTCTTCAAAGTATTGTTTTATTTTATCTTCCATAAGATCAGAGCCGATAATTATGATTATTTTCTGCCCTTTATCAATGGGTTTTATCTCTGTCTTATGGACTGTGGCATTAAGCTCCAGCCAGCTGTCCTGTTCTACGCTAAAAAATCCCTTTATCCTGAACACATCTCCGCATTTTTTATCCGAAAATACCCGATTCACTATATCGACAAGTTGTTCTCTGGTAAAATTCCTGTTCATTATATATACAGAGCTATAGACATCGCTTTGTTTGAACCAAAGTTTTGTAAAATCATTGAGCTTATATCCGACTGACATAAATCTCTCATAGTCTTCACTGCCAAACAATTCCCAATCCTTTGTGATCACATCTCCGTCAAACCGGCGTCTGCACTGAAATTCCTCCAGAGTTTTATTCACAAATTCCTTTGTATGCGATATTTCATCTTCCGAAACTCCGCTCGTCTTACTCATGACCAAAGCTCCGCAGTTGGCGATTTCAGATGCAAGAACATACCTTGACTGTCTGGACATATCTGTATCAAGCTTTGCATCGACTATTGCAATAATGCTTCCAACCTCATACCACCTGTCAAGCGGTTCCTCATGAAGAGTATCAAAGAATTCATCTACATCAAATATTCCAGAAGGTTCCACAATAACCCTGTCATATCCGCTCATCCCCATTGCTATGAGTTTTGTCTTGAATCTTCTCTTATGGCAATCCTCTCCACAGCCTCCTGCCACCATCTCGGCATGACAATTAGGACCCATCAAATCCTGCAGCAGCATCATATCCACATTCACTGCACCATAATCGTTCTCCAATATTCCAACGTTGTATCCCTTATCAACCAAATATTTCACATATTTTCTGATAAATGTAGTCTTGCCTGATCCCAGAAATCCGGTTATCAAATCTATCTTTACCACAGTGTATGCCTCTCTTTCTCTGCGACCTTTGCAGTACATCTTTACCAGCCAGACCTCACATGGAATCCCCTGTCATCTTCCAAAGGAATATTCTTCACATCCATATCCTCGATAAAAATATACCTGTCCTGTCTAAGAACCGACACAACCTTATCAAGTGCCTCTGGGATTCCTTCGGCCTCCATCTCAACCGATCCGTCATACATGTTGCGAACCCATCCTGTGACACCGAATCTGGAAGCAGCGTACTCCGCCTTGTATCTGAATCCCACGCCCTGAACACGACCTTTAAACACATAATGTCTTCTAATTTTCTCCATGTAATCTATCTCACCGCGTTATCGTACTTATCAGCGTCAAATACTATTTTTCCGCCACACATCGTATAGTGTACCCTTCCCGGCAATGTCCATCCAGCAAACGGACTGTTCTCCGCCTTTGATGCAAAATTGCCAACTATCCACTGCTCATTTTCACCAAATATGACCAGGTCTGCCGGTGCACCCTCTGCTATCTTCCCCGGCTCCATGCGGTAAAATTCCGCCGGATTCTTACTCATAAGCTCCATAAGCTTCATAAGTGATATATAGCCCGGCTGTACAAGAGAATAAATACCTAATGCCAGCGATGTCTCAAGACCGGTTATGCCACTTGGTGCTTTGTCCAGAGCTCTTGCCTTCTCCTCACTGCTATGTGGCGCATGATCCGTAACGATCATATCTATAGTTCCATCCTGAATGCCTTCTATGATCTGTCTTCTATCCTTCTCCGTTCTGAGTGGTGGATTCATCCTTGCCAGTGTGCCATATTTCAACACAGCATCCTCTATAAGGGTAAAATGATGTGGTGTTGCCTCTGCATGAACATCCGCACCAAGTCTCTTTGCCGTCCTTACTATATCCACCGAATTTCCTGAACTGATATGCTGTATACACACAGAGGCTCCGGTGTGGAGAGCCAGAACACAATCCCTTGCGACCATTATATCCTCGGCTGTCCTCGACGCGCCTCCATACCCAAGCTTTTCTGAGACTTTGCCCTGATTTACCCCTGGCTGTACTATAAACAGTGGATCTTCTTCATGAAGGCTTATAGGAAGATCAAGCTCTCTGGCCTTTTCCATGGCTTCAAGCAAAAGTTTCTCGTCCATAATAGGGATTCCATCATCCGTGAATCCTGCCGCACCAGCCGCTGCAAGACCATCCATGTCCACAAGTTCCTTGCCTGCGAGCTCTTTTGTCACTGTGGCAGTCTGAACAACGTGAATACCAGTCTTGGCGCCTTTCTCCTGTATATACTTCAGAGTATCCAGATTATCCACTGCAGGCTTTGTATTCGCCATACATACAACCATGGTAAATCCGCCCCTGGCTGCAGCCGCAGCTCCTGTATTTATATCTTCTTTATATGTGAATCCTGGATCACGAAAATGCACATGTGTATCCACAAGTCCCGGCGCGATCACAAGTCCCGTAGCATCAATCACCTCAGCACAATCCACATCCAAGTCCTTTCCGGTCTTTGCTATAGTATTTCCGTCAACCAACACATCCATAATCTCATCTGTACCTGTTACAGGGTCAACGACTCGTCCGTTTTTTATCAATATCATTCTTTATTCACCTCATCACAATATTTAGTATTATCTTCTATTATCTGGCTGTGTGCCATAATTTCCTGTCTGACCATATGTATCCGTATACCCTAACTGTCCATATATATTCGACTGTGCTCCATAGCTGCCCGGCTGACCGTATGTGTTCGGCTGCGTGCCGTAGCTGCCCGGCTGACCGTATGTGTTCGGATGCGCTCCATAGCCGCCTGGCTGACCGTATGTGTTCGGCTGCATGCCGTAGCCGCCCGGCTGACCGTATGTGTTCGGCTGCGTTCCATAGCCGCCTAGCTGACCGTATGTGTTCGGCTGCGTGCCATAGCCGCCTGGCTGGTTATAATGATTTGACTGACAGCCTCTCATAGGCATATATCTGAAATTGTATGGTGCTGTCCATATAGGCTGTACAGCTATAATATGATCCTCCTTTGCCGCATGTGTTATAAGAAGGAACATCAGAATTATCACTAGCGCAAGTACCGCTATACAGAGCAGAACACTGGTGTCCTCAACCGACAGAACGAAGTCATACAGACCATGTATTCCAAGAGGACACACATACGCAAGCAGAAGATTGCCAAATGCACTCTCACCATTATTGGCATCTTCTCTCGCTTTGGCATATAAAAATCCCATAACAACACCACACGCACAGTGAAGCGGAACCGCAGATACGGCGCGCATGATTCCGGTACCTATTCCTCCCTGAAACACATATATTACATTCTCAAGAGTTGCAAATCCGAGGGATGAGCAAACTCCATATATCACTCCGTCATAGCTGTGATCAAAATTCTTGTTCTTCCATGTCATCAAAAGCATTCCAAGGAATTTTCCAAGCTCCTCTATCATCGCAACTATGAAAAAACACTCCACAAAATTATACATTGCAGAGCTGGGATCCAATCCAAGCATATACAATAATCCCGAACCCAAAATTTCAACAATGACCGCAGGTATGGCACTCACCGCGCCAAGAACCGCCAGCCACACAAGGAGACTAGTTGGATTTCTTCTCTGTTTATTTTTCCCCACCACAAACAACAAAAGTAAAATCGATGGCAGTATCGCCAGCCTCAACGCAAATGCACTCATGTAACACTCTCCCTTTATCTTATGCTAATAGACATATATATTCTAAGATACCATTTTTGATTGAAATTCACAATAAGCAGTGACCTTACATGATATTATTTTTCACAAATACGCAAAGAGCGGACATCCCTCAAATGGAAAAGCCCGCTCTCTGTCATACTATAGAATTGCTCTGTATACATGTATTATATATTCTATGATTTTACATGTACTATATACCTGCCTTATATACGCATTTAATCTCTCTTCGTCACATCTATATCACCGCTGCTCGTAATGATCTCACAGCTGCCCTCTGCATCAACATAAGAATCCGGAACATCTACATCGCCACTGCTTGTCTTTGTCTTATAATTGAATCTCTTATTTGAAGTTATATCCACTGATACATCACCACTTGAAGTTTCTATGGTGAATACTGCCGCATCACTGTCCGAGAGTGTTATATCACCACTTGACGCATTGCATACTACCCTCTCTGATTTCATATTTGTTGAACTGATATCACCACTCTTCGTTGTGAATTCAGCCTTATCTGCAGCTACAGTGTCGCTGAGTGTGAGATCTCCGCTATTTGCGGAAAGATTCAGCTCCTCTGTCGCAACACTGTCAAGCTTTATACAACCGCTACTTGCTTTTACTGTGATGCTGTCTGCATTTGCACCTGTTATACCGGTGTCTCCGCTCGAAGTAACAATGTCTATATCCTTCACCGCAAGATAATATTCCACATCCACATCGCCGCTGCCTGTGACTATCTTTATATCCTCATATTCAGTCCCAGCGAGATATACTGTAACCGACGGCCATGCAACTGTACTCACACCCAGTGATATATTAAATGCTCTATTTCTCGTATCATCGGCTGTTATCTTCAAAACCCCATCCTTCACATCAACATGATGTGTAAGACCCGTGCAATCATAATACTCAACGTAGTCTGCATCTCCCTCGGCCTTCTTCACCATGACATCTATATCCGATGAGCTCTCTATGTCTATGCTCTTGAATCCATCTTTTACATACTCTGTCTTTTTCTCATATTGTATATTCTCTGACTTCATATCCTTGAGATTGATCTGCACATTCGGCCAGCTGAAACCATTTGCCGCAAATGCAGATATTATAGTTATTATTCCGGCAACTATCATAACCGATGCCGCTATAACCGCTTTCTTTGTCCTGCTCATATCCTATTTCTCCTTTACAAACATTCTCTTGATACCGTTCACACTGGCCTTGCACACCTTGAATATGCCCACTGTAACAGGTTTTACCGACACAATGAAAAGTATCGCAATTCCTGTACCGATAAGCGCTGCTCCAAGCATGAGAAAAGCTGCATATGGGCAATGGGCTATGAACAGTGGGATTACACTCACTATTCCGCATATCCCTGCCACTACAAAACTGAGCACGACCACATAAAATGACACAAGCAGTGTAAATGCTACTATCCAAAGTGTTAATAAAAGCACCGCTGCGGTTATGAGAAGCGGTATCCATACCGGCGATCCGAGAATTATAAGGATAACCTCCCAAGCTTTGAGCTCATGCTTTGGCTTTATCTTCTCTTTGACGATCTTTGCAAGAGGCATCTCCGAGAGTATCTGTTCTACCGCATCATCCGGCGACACCATATCCGCAACAGCATCATCCTCGGAAAGTCCATCCTCGATCCTGTCATCGATCATCTCACTATAATAATCTGTAAATCTCTCTATATCCTCAGCCGGCATGGCCTTGATCTTCTCCCTTATGGCCGTCAGATATTCCTGCTTATTCATCTGCTTCATCCTCCTTCACTATGAACTGATATATAGATTCCAATTCCTTCCACTCTTCTTTGAACTCTTCTATCCTCGCCCTTCCGGCATCTGTTATATGGTAATACTTTCTTAGTCTGCCATTATGCTCCACAGAATACACATTCAGGAAAGCGCCAGCTTCAAGTCTCCTGAGTATGGGATAAAGTGTTGATTCAGATATGGTCACATATGGTTTCATATCTTTGATGATCTGGTATCCATATGAATCCTCGTCCTTTATGGCTGCCAGCACACATACATCCAACATTCCTCTTTTTAATTGTGTGTCCATCGCTATACCTCCTAACGTGGTATACTATACAACGCATAGTATTATGTGTCAAGTGGTATTTTCTATAATATCTCCACTTCGACAAAGGGGACAGGTACCTCCGTCCCCCAATGGAGTATATAAAAAGTGCGGGATATCTCTGTTTTAGAGGCTCCCGCACTTTCGATTTCTTTTATATATGCAATTCTAAATTTTCGGCACTTTTATTATAAAACTTCTATAACGTACTCTTTGTTGAATGAATGTCCACTCTCAAGGCTGTTTGAATACTCACGGTCTTCTAGTTCACCGGCATAGCCCTCTCTGTCGCATCTGCCAAACCAAGGCTCTATGCAGACAAATGGTGCATGCTTCTTGGCAGGCGACCATATACCAATCTGTGGCACGTCAAATTTCAGCTGAAGAACCGGCTTATCCGATACGTCCTTGAGTGTCACGGTATTTATGCCCTTCCCGTCTATGATAAGGGCATCCTCGTCAAACATCTCATCGGTAAGCTTCAGCACACCAGCCGTGAGGCTATGGGTAACTGTCCTGCTGCCAAGAACACCACTTTCTGTAAGCAGACCACATTCAACCTCGGACTTATTGGTATGCATATCAAGTGAATAACCATTTACGCCGCCATCGCAGGCAAACGCAGGATGTGCACCGATTGAGAAATGAAGCTTTCCGGCGCCTGTGTTGACCACTGTCCACATCACATGAACACCTGCGCCCTCAAGCCTGTAGCCAATGCGGAGAGTAAAATCAAATGGATAGTTCTTCTGCCACTTCTCGTCCTTCACCAACTCAAACCACACTGTATCCTCTGTCTGCTCTGCCACCACAAACTCGCTGTCCCTTGCAAAACCATGCTGCGGAATACCCTCATATGTAACTCCATCATGTCTATATGTCTGATTCTCAAGCTTTCCGACAAATGGAAACAGCACCGGAGAAACTCTTCCCCAATATGCTGCATCTCCGCACCACATATACTCTCTATCCGTCTCGTTACTCTTCAGACTCACAAGCTCTGCACCGTGAGTATTTACTCCGATAGCAATTCTGTCATTTTTTAATTCAACAATACCCATCATGTCCTCCTATACTCCAGCCAGTCTGGCTGATCATAATTTACAAATAATATTATACACATTTACAACATTATAGCACAGGTAAAAAAAAATACGGTCACTTAATGAACTAATAAGCAACCGTATTTTATATAATTAAGCAATAGTCGCTGTCGGGGTCCCAAGTATCACATGAAGCCTTGAAAGTAAAGGTTTATTACAAAACTTTGTTTATATACTGTTTCCCGGCATCCGCAAATCGTTATCCAAGCGCGATCATTCTGTTGATGCATCGGGAAGCTCCCTCCATCACCTCATCAGAAAGGACTATCTCTTCGCCACCTGTGCCCTTTAATACATTCAATATGTCAACCAGGGTAGTAAGTTTCATATTATGGCACATCAGTTTTGAAGAAATTGGATAGAACATTTTGTCAGGGCACTCATACTGAAGATGCTCCACAATACTGTGCTCTGTACCGATGATAAATTCTTTTTTCTCTGACTTTCTGGCATATGCCATGATTCCTGTGGTTGAACCTACATAATCAGCCTCTGCAACTACATCCGGCCTGCACTCAGGATGGACAAGAAGTTCCGCATGTGGATGTAGCTCTTTTGCCTTCAAAGCATCATCTAGGGTAACCGCAAGATGTCTAGGACATCCGCCGTTAAAAAATGCAAATTTCTTTTCCGGCATCTGCTTTTGAACATAGTTTCCAAGATTCGGATCTGGAATAAAAAGAATCTTGTCGTTATCAAGCTTGCTGCAGATCTGCACTGCTGATGAGGATGTCACACATACGTCACAGGCAGTTTTTAATTCAGATGTCGTATTTATATAGGCGACAACCGCATATCCCGGATACTTCTTCTTCATCTCATTCAGCGTTTCAAGGTTCATCTGCTCAGCCATCGGACATCCCGCCTCAGGGTTAGGTAGGTACACATTCTTATCATGGGACAATATCTTACATGTCTCCGCCATAAAACGCACACCACACATTATTATATTTTTGCGGGAATCCTTGCTCGCCTCCACGCTAAGTCCATATGAATCTCCCATATAATCTGCAACTTCAAGAATCTCATGTCCCTGATAAGCATGTGCCAGTATGCAGAAATCTTTCTCTTTCTTCAGTCTGATTATCTCTTCCTGTATCTCTTTTATCGTCATTTTATTCTCTCCAAATCATTTTATGCTATTTCTCCCACTCCTGCCACGGAACAAGGAAGCCTGTCTCATCAAGCTTCTGCTCTATGTTGTCCAGGATCTCTTCACTTGGAGCCTCTATCAGATGGTAATGATATCCGTTCGTAGCATTTCCAAGCAGGGACGACTGGCTGTTTTCCAATTTTTTCATAAATTTTGCCACGTCGTATCTGGAAGCAATATTCATCTTTGCAGTAACACGATTGTACACCGTATGACTTATACTTACATTCTTTACAACACCGCCATAATCAACTATGATCGTGAGTTCTTCCTCAGTCCTGTCATAACCGTGTTTTACTTTAAACTCTCTTTGACATTTTGATTCATTCTTGTATATATAACCCCTGTTAGTTGCAATTATGCCATCATCAGCCGCCCTGATCACTGCAATATCCTGCACTATTATCTGTCTACTGACATCGAATTCTGACGCAAGCTTATTTGCCGGAACAGGGACATCTGAATTCTTCACAATGTCAAGTATCCTTTCTCTTCTCTCTTTTGCCTTCACTTTATTCCTCCGCATGAAGATTTTTCATCGATATATCCATTATAGGTGAGCTGTGTGTAAGCGCACCGCTTGATATATAATCCACTCCCAATGATATCAGTCTCTCTATGTTCTCTTTTGTAACATTGCCTGAACATTCTGTCTCCGCACGTCCATCGATCAAATCGATCGCAGCCCTCATCTGATCCGTTGTCATATTGTCAAGCATAATGATATCGGCTCCCGCTTCAACAGCCTCTTTTACCTGATCCAGTGTCTCAACTTCAACCTCTATCTTGCGGACAAATGGTGCATACTCCTTTGCCATTCTCACTGCATTGGTTATACTTCCCGCAGCGCCTATATGATTATCCTTAAGTAATACTCCATCCGACAAATTGTATCTGTGATTGCTGCCTCCGCCGACTCTGACTGCATACTTCTCAAATATACGACAATTAGGTGTGGTCTTTCTGGTATCCAGCAGAGTAGTCTTGCTTCCTTTAAGAAGTTCTGCAACCTCATGAGTATATGTAGCTATACCACTCATACGCTGCAGGTAATTAAGCGCAACCCTCTCTCCAGAGAGAAGGACCCTGATATCACCAGTCACAACTCCCATAAGCTGTCCAGCCTTCACCTCATCGCCATCTTTGCAGAAGAACTCAACCTCAGTGCTGTCATCTAAGAGGGTAAATACTCTTGCATATACATCAAGTCCTGCAATGATTCCATCCTGCTTGCATATCAGGTCTACTTTTCCTTTCTGTGCCTTTGGCATCACCGCATTTGTGGATACATCCTCACTTGTGATATCCTCCTGTAAAGCCATCATTATAAGCTTATCCGCATTCAATTTCATTGTTATCTGATTCATTCTCAGCCTCTTCTTTCCGTTTCTGTCAAAACTATATTCTTATATTCTCTAAACAAACCATCTATATCTTCATATTCAGACAGATCTATGTTGTCTTCTCCACAGCCTCTGTGCTCTCTGCTGAACATGATATCATCTGACGCCCTCTGTGCAAATACAAGTGACTCAAGTAACGAATTGCTTGCCAGTCTGTTTCTGCCATGCACTCCATTACATCCGGCTTCTCCTACCGCGTACAATCCTTCCATGGATGTCCTTCCGGCGAGATCTGCCTTCACTCCGCCCATGTGGTAATGCTGAGCCGGCACAACCGGTATTGGTTCAACAAGCACATCATACCCCTCATCCTTGCACTGCCTGTATATATGTGGAAAATGCTGCAGGATCACATCTCTTCCAAGCGGTCTCAGATCTTCCCATACATGCTCCGTTCCATCTAGCTCCATCTGTTTCCATATTGCATGGCTGACTACATCACGAGGCTGCAGTTCATCTGTAAACCTTTCGCCCGCCTTGTTTAGAAGCCATGCGCCTTCGCCTCTCACAGATTCAGATATCAGAAACCTTCTTCCTTTATTCCGGCTAAACAGTGTCGTCGGGTGGATCTGCACATAATTCAGATTCTCTACCTCTACTCCATGTTTTAAGGCAATTGCTATGGCATCACCTGTTATATGGGCAAAATTCGTTGAGTTCTTATATATGCCTCCGATTCCACCACACGCCAATACAACGTTGCTGGATCTAAGTATGCTTATGTTCTTCGCCTCATCAGCTATAACCACGCCACCACAGGCATTGTCATTGCAGACGATGTCGAGCATAGTCGTATACTCATATATCTCGATATTGGATTTCTTCTTTGCGCACTCCAGCAAAGTGGATGTAATCTCTTTGCCGGTAATGTCCTCGTGGAACAATATTCTGGGCTGGCTATGAGCTCCCTCTTTGGTGAAGGCAAGCTTTCCGCTCTCATCTCTCTCAAATCTGACTCCAAGCCTTATCAATTCTCTGATAACAAGATTCGATGATCTGATCATCAGATCGACTGTCTTTTTATTGTTCTCATAATGACCGGCTCTCATGGTGTCTTCAAAATAATCTTCGTAATCTTCCTCACCCCGCAGCATACATATGCCGCCCTGGGCCAAAAAAGAGTCGGACTCATCAGCCCGCTTTTTTGTGATAATACAGACTTTTTTTGTCTCTGGAAAATTTAACGCACAGAATAAACCTGCAGCGCCAGTTCCAACGATAATAACATCATATACAGTGTTCATCATTTCTCCTCTTCAAGTAGGCATCATATTATTCTTTATAACCTGACTTGCATATAAACATAACATATGTAAACTCATATGTAAAGATATATGTAATGTTATGTGTAAACTTTTGATGTAAAGTTTTGAATTAGAGTTTTGAATTAATGTAAGTGCATGTAAACCTTAAGTCCATATAAATTTTATATAAAAGAATAAATATTTCATATAGAGTGACTACTATAGGAGTAATTGCTATGTCATCCAATTTATTTCATAAAAAACTGCACCAACATGACTATTTTCAATCGTATTGATGCAGTTTCCATACATATAAATATTTTCGTCATCTTGTCTGTATATCGTATCTACTTTAAGACTTTTTTTATCTGTTTCTCTGTGGCAATCGGGTAGATATCATCCATATGCTTCACTATCCTCTCCCACGATTCCTCAGGGCTCTCACCATATGCGGACGTCACATGATCATATCCCCACAGCTTTTCCGGCATGGAATACACAGCCACATTCCAGCCGTATTCCGCTCCCTTTTTGTTCACCCGCTTTCTAAAATCGCATGCACACAGATAGGTCTGCATCTGAAGCTGTGTCATCGTACCCTCAAAGCCCTTCTCGCCGTCCTTGCCAAATCCGGCAAGCTTCTTGATATCAAATGATAACAGCTCTGTATCATACAGGCTCTCCGGTTTTTCTGCTGCAAATTCCGCATCGCTTTCCTCATCTATCCGGTCATCCATGAACAGATCCATGATCTTCTTCTGTCTGAATGATGCAAGCTCATCATCCCATCTGGCATCGAAATCATATCCTGATCTTCTGTAATTTGCAAAATACGGGAACCATTTCTTTGAGATAAATCCCGCCTTATTGTGGAAAAATTTACCATATGCGATATCGCCTCTTCTGGCTATGATCTCACGCCATACCCAAGGATCCATCTGTGCATCCTCACTCCACCAGTACTTCTCCGTGGTTCGCTCCTCCACTGAAAATCCAGGTATCTCATTGCGGAAAAGAGGCAGAAATCCCACTTCCTCTATATATCCGATAAGCTCATCCACCGTGTGCAGGCACTCCGGATCATCCTCCGAAACTCCATACATGATCCATGTTCCGTCTTTTGATTCCATAAACTCTCCTAAATTATTCGCCCCTCAAGGTGATCCATCTCATGGAGCACTATCTGGGCTATATATCCGTTGAACTTCATACGCTTTTTTGCAAATGATGCATCCTGAAACTCTACCTCTATGTCTCTATACCTTGTCACCTTTCTCGTGCCGTCCAGAGACAGACATCCCTCCTCTGTCTCGTAAGCCCCCGACTTTGACAGAAGAACCGGATTCAGCATGACAACATTGGCAAATCCCATGCTGACGATGATTATCCTCTTCTTATACCCGATCATGTTGCCCGCCATTCCGACGCACCTCGCCTGATTTGCCGCTAATGTGTCCTGCATATCTGCAATGATACCCGCATCCATAGGAGTCATCGGAGATGACTTCTGGCTGAGAAACATCTGGTCTCTTACTATCTGTTTTACCATGGTCTATTACCTTTCCTTATCTACTCACCATTCTTCACGTACAGGAATATTTTTGACTTGAGAAGCCTCTTCGGTGTTGCCGAGATCTCGCATATCTCCTCATATATACGGTTGCACACGATAAAATACGCTGCCATCGCCGTCAGCACATTCTTCTGATTTGCCCGCTGGAAATTATACATTCCAGTCTTCTCGTTCCTGTCACTTCTGGCATGTTTCACCAGATTATAGTCATTCCACCAATCTGCGATACGGTCACCCACAAACGCACTGAACGGCTTCAGCTCAATATCCTCAAAAGTATCTATCGTCCTCACCGCATCCAGCCGGATATCCGGGAATTTTCTAAGCACAGGAGTGAGCCTGTCATGTATGCTGTACTTCTTCCTGTAATCATCCTCCTCGACTATCTTGCAATATATCTCTATCAGAGAGTCTATATTGCTGCAGATATTCAGGAACATATTTATGTATCTGCTTGAAAATGTCGAGAAGTTGCTCTTGTGGATATCCACATACTCAGAACTGATCCGGACGTCCTTCTCAATGATCTGGTATTGCTTCCAGAAAATATTCAGGAACTCCTTCTCAGTTATGACAACTCTGGTCTTCTTTACCAGAACATTTACCCACAAATGCCCCTGACCTGTCCTGTCAGGTCTCACATCCTGACTCGTCCATACATCCTCAAGGGCCGCGCCAGAAACCGAATACACCATATCACAAACCTTTGTCTCAGTATAATTGGCAAATGTTCTTCCATCATCCCGCGTCTGCTCACCTTTTCCATACTTCCACGAAGCATAAAATACACCGCCAACCTTAAGCGCTTTCATAACCTTCGCAAAGATCCTGATCATATCACCCTTGTCAACATGGAGCATCGAGGCACACGCCCACACCGCATCAAATTCATTTTCGCAGTTTATATCCTCAATACGCATATTCAGAGCAGGTCTTCCCGTGAGCTCATATGTCTTCTTACACATTGTTTCAGACGCATCCAGAGATACGACATCATATCCCTTGTCCAGAAAATATTTGCTGTCGCGGCCACTGCCGCAGCCAAGATCAAGAATTCTGCTGCCCGGCTTGAGATTTTCCTCAAAGCGCTTGTAAATGTCCGACATGTCTGCATTTCTGGTTATCTCGGAATACCTGTCAGCATGTGTGTTGTAGTATTCTATTGTTCTGTTTGTATTTTTATCATCCATTAAAATCTGACCTCTTCCGGTTCATGTGTAGTAAGGGTGCGAATCCCCCTCCACTTTCATATGTATCTACAAATTATTTGCCTTTCGCAGCAGCTTCTCAAAAGACTCCGCAAATCTCTGATCATCTTCATCGGTTCTCTTCCGTGGTCCTTTGATATGATTCCGGCTTAACGCCCTTCTCGCTTTCTTGTTCAGATGCCTCTCCATAAGCATCTGATCAATATTCTCATTTGTATACCACTTTCCCGATTGATGTATTGCAAATGCACCTTTTCCCAGAGCCATTGCAGCCACGCCATAATCCTGAGTAACAACTATATCACCTCTATGGCAAATGCTTATCAGCTTGTAATCCACAGCATCCGCTCCAGCACCGACCACGATAACCTCACTGTAATCAGATGTGAGGACATGGTTCGTATCGCATAGAAGCGTTACTGGGATGTTGTATTTTGTTGCTATGTCTTCAACTATATCAATCACCGGACACGCGTCAGCATCAACAAATATCTTCATTGACCTAGTCCTTTCTCGTGCTGTCTCTACAGCAACGACTTTAATTTAGACGCCTCCTCTTCTGTAAGTGTCACACCCTTACCCATCTTCTCATGCTCCGGTGCCCACTCTCTGATATCATACTTTGGTGTGCCACCGTTCCACGATATCTTATTAAGTTCCTTAGTCCATCCCTTTGCACTTTCCGAGATCACGCCTATGTGCTCTACTATTTCGTATTTAAAATCTGCCATTTTCTATGTATCTCCTTTATTCTTTAAAGATAAAGCCCGTCACAACTCTTTGTTTGATGTGATGGGCCGTTGTTAATCATTATATCTGTTTTTATGAAGCTTTTCAATGATGCTATATTCTCAGAGACGTGGAATTGCAATTATTGGAGCGAAGAAAATAATTCTTGATCTATCATGTCCATTGACTTCATCTTTGACAACCACTCATCTGGTATACCTTCAAGTCCATACATGATTCCCGCAAGTCCCCCGGCTACCGCTGCGGTCGTATCCATATCGCTACCCAGATTCACAGCCTTGAGCACACAATCCCTGTAGTTATCCGTCGTAAGCAGGCACCACATAGTCGCCACAAACGTATCAACAACGTACCCCGAAGATCCTACGGATAAACTGTTAACCATATTCTCTATTCCAATAGCTGCCGATAGCTTTGAACCTTCCGGTACATGTTCCATTATTGCCTCTGCAAGCGGCACACCATTTACAAGAATATGCTCCTTCTTTTAGCCATCTGCGGAATCTATCTCTGATGTCGTCCACATCAACTCTGCCACACGCTTTGATACTGGCGCAAGTGGCAAGCGCCATACTGGTATCATCCGACCAGGTTCCCTCCGGCTGATTGTGCGTACCATAGCCTATCATATCTGTACACTCAAATGCGCCCCTGAATTTAAATTCATACGGAACTCCCAACGCATCGCCTACGGCAAGACCGTAGATGGCGGATTTTAAAGTATTTGTATTATCACGCCCACTTAAATCCTCCCTGTTTATCAATGATTTACTTGTCCAGCGGTCTTGTAAATTTGCACTTTAGATATGCACTACATCGCCTGTAATTCTCGGTGTCATGTGCACGTTGAACATACTTATTCATATTTTGTTAATATCTGGTTCATTTGCACCTGGCACCTCGTTTGTAAACGCAATCCACGCTCCGGCAAACGGAGCGACAGAAGACCAGCATCAAGCCACGGAAGTACATCCAATTTCAATCAACGCTCTGACAAACGGAGCAACTGCAATAAAGAACTTGCAGATGACCTTATCGACAAATTTCAATCCACGCTCCGGCGAACGGAGCGACGATCAAGCTTATGACTTATGAGAGAGACACAGAATTTCAATCCACGCTCCGGCGAACGGAGCGACACCAACCATTCCTGCCATCTGTGCAGCAATCTGATGATTTCAATCCACGCTCCGGCGAACGGAGCGACATTGTATGACGTGCTTATTAAGATAAGACCAAACATTTCAATCCACGCTCCGGCGAACGGAGCGACCTGCACAAACCGAGAGCCACGGAGCAAGAACGCAATTTCAATCCACGCTCCGGCGAACGGAGCGACAGCGTGGACTTACACTAAAGACGGTAAGAATACAGATTTCAATCCACGCTCCGGCGAACGGGGCGACCAGCATCCCATGTGTTAAGAAATCCAGTTATTGAAATTTCAATCCACGCTCCGGCGAACGGAGCGACGACTTTTATGCTTTTTCGTGGGTTTATGCTAATATTTCAATCCACGCTCCGGCGAACGGAGCAACGATATTTACCATTACAACAAACAGGATCTTCTAAAATTTCAATCCACGCTCCGGCGAACGGAGCGACTCGTTATAGTTTCAGTGTCAGAACGTTTAGGAAAATTTCAATCCACGCTCCGGCGAACGGAGCGACGTGCAGAGTAAAGCTATTTTTGGTGACTGTTATGTATTTCAATCCACGCTCCGGCGAACGGAGCGACCATACACAATCTTGGATGGAGCTGGTGTGACATGGGTATTTCAATCCACGCTCCGGCGAACGGAGCGACACAACATCCATTAAACAATTCTCAAGTGCATCTTATTTCAATCCACGCTCCGGCGAACGGAGCGACTAGCTGTGCCATAGTTCTGTGATGCCGCATTAGCATTTCAATCCACGCTCCGGCGAACGGAGCGACATCATGCCGGTGATAATCTCTATAGATATGAATATTTCAATCCACGCTCCGGCGAACAGAGCGACTGGAAATACTCATCAGCCGTGTACCCGGCCTCAGCATTTCAATCCACGCTCCGGCGAACGGAGCGACAGCCCTGCAATACAATATCCCCACGCGTGATCTATTTCAATCCACGCTCCGGCGAACGGAGCGACCGTCTTCCGTCGTCTTAACTGTTGGAATATTTGTATTTCAATCCACGCTCCGGCGAACGGAGCGACTATGCCTTGTATTTTATATTCTCATCCTCATCAAATTTCAATCCACGCTCCGGCGAACGGAGCGACTAACTCAAGAAAATCATAGCAGAAAAGGGGAAGAATTTCAATCCACGCTCCGGCGAACGGAGCGACTACATGTGATTTCTACTATCAGCGCATTGAAACATTTCAATCCACGCTCCGGCGAACGGAGCGACTGTGGTATACCATTTATTTCCTCCTACAAAAAAATTTCAATCCACGCTCCGGCGAACGGAGCGACGTGTCCACTTGGGCGGTTCATTCGCTTTGCCATATTTCAATCCACGCTCCGGCGAACGGAGCGACGTTTTAGTCAAAGTCTTACAATCCCACTTATAAATTTCAATCCACGCTCCGGCGAACGGAGCGACCTCCAGCTTATCAAAGAGTATAGAGAATTTAACATTTCAATCCACGCTCCGGCGAACGGAGCGACTTTAATAAATATGACGGTCTCCCGGTCTGGAACATTTCAATCCACGCTCCGGCGAACGGAGCGACTTATTCAGGCAGGTGAAAGCGGGCTTACAATTAAAATTTCAATCCACGCTCCGGCGAACGGAGCGACTTCTTCCAGTTACGACCTTTTTCCTGAGTTGGAGATTTCAATCCACGCTCCGGCGAACGGAGCGACCTTTTTGCTGTGCCCTAGTGTGGACAAGCACACAATTTCAATCCACGCTCCGGCGAACGGAGCGACGATTAACGCCATCTGCTGTGCTGAAATCAATATTGGAATTTCAATCCACGCTCCGGCGAACGGAGCGACGCTAGAGAAGTATCAGCATCTCCTATTATAATTATTTCAATCCACGCTCCGGCGAACGGAGCGACAAAAATGTGTAAATTACCTTACAATGTATATCAGTATTTCAATCCACGCTCCGGCGAACGGAGCGACTGTATAATTCCGGATGATGTAAAAGCTCTGCTTTATTTCAATCCACGCTCCGGCGAACGGAGCGACATTCTTTATACAAAATATCAAGCTGTTCAATAAATTTCAATCCACGCTCCGGCGAACGGAGCGACCATTTCTCGCCTCCTTCACCCTGCAGATGTGCTATTTCAATCCACGCTCCGGCGAACGGAGCGACAATTGTTACAAGCTCGGCCTTATTGTCCTTAAAATTTCAATCCACGCTCCGGCGAACGGAGCGACTTCTTGATCTTAAGCGCATTCTCATGCATCATCAGATTTCAATCCACGCTCCGGCGAACGGAGCGACTTAATTCTCCGTCCTTATTTTCATCTTTATCATGCAATTTCAATCCACGCTCCGGCGAACGGAGCGACTTTTTAAAATCTGTCAATATCCTTGATACTGTACATTTCAATCCACGCTCCGGCGAACGGAGCGACAATTTCCTTTGTCAAACGGACTCTCTTCATCAATATTTCAATCCACGCTCCGGCGAACGGAGCGACTAGCATAATCCCACTTAAAAGTTCTAACATCTGACATTTCAATCCACGCTCCGGCGAACGGAGCGACGCATTTCTGCCTCACCTATGGTCATTCCCTCACGATTTCAATCCACGCTCCGGCGAACGGAGCGACAGGCTATCAATGCTGACACTGTAGCTGGTATGCAATTTCAATCCACGCTCCGGCGAACGGAGCGACAGCCAAACACCGTTATATTGTCCCCTAAATCGGGATTTCAATCCACGCTCCGGCGAACGGAGCGACGTAGGTGAGGGTGATGAAGGTATCACCCGGACTATTTCAATCCACGCTCCGGCGAACGGAGCGACTATCTTTGTTCTGTCCGTGCCGGGGTGGAGCAATATTTCAATCCACGCTCCGGCGAACGGAGCGACCTGTAGACATCCCTCCATCTTTCCAAGTAAAATTAATTTCAATCCACGCTCCGGCGAACGGAGCGACAATGATTTGCTATTTTTATCTTCATCATCACCTATTTCAATCCACGCTCCGGCGAACGGAGCGACGGGGGCGTTAAGGAATGGTACCATCATAATAAAATTTCAATCCACGCTCCGGCGAACGGAGCGACGATACTTGGCCACTGTGAATTAGCTACTTGCAAGATTTCAATCCACGCTCCGGCGAACGGAGCGACCAAGGGCAGACTGAAATATGTTTGCCCTTATTTTGTATTTCAATCCACGCTCCGGCGAACGGAGCGACTAATATCTCATGTTTTTATACCTCCTTAACAATATTTCAATCCACGCTCCGGCGAACGGAGCGACATTCATCATCACCTGATATGTCAATGCATAATGATTTCAATCCACGCTCCGGCGAACGGAGCGACGGCGGGCGACCATTGTCATATCAAGGGTTTTACCAATTTCAATCCACGCTCCGGCGAACGGAGCGACAAATTACACCTTTAACAAGTGCGCTTATATGGAATTTCAATCCACGCTCCGGCGAACGGAGCGACATAATGGTGTTGAGTTTGCGGACTATGCAGGCATATTTCAATCCACGCTCCGGCGAACGGAGCGACGTCGTTGACTATTAGGCACAAAAGCATTATAATAATTTCAATCCACGCTCCGGCGAACGGAGCGACATATTCGCTATTGTTCTCGCCACATCATCAGGTAATTTCAATCCACGCTCCGGCGAACGGAGCGACTAGACGTATGTTTAAAGGTACAGATAGATTATTATTTCAATCCACGCTCCGGCGAACGGAGCGACTAAATGATATAATATATTTTGCGGAGGCTTACGCGATTTCAATCCACGCTCCGGCGAACGGAGCGACCAGTACTCACTAACATCTTCAAGCGTCGGTGGAATATTTCAATCCACGCTCCGGCGAACGGAGCGACAGCTATTTTTTCCGCCTCCGTCTTTGTGTCACTTATTTCAATCCACGCTCCGGCGAACGGAGCGACTTGCTGAAAGTTCGTCTGCCGTATACTTTTCAAATTTCAATCCACGCTCCGGCGAACGGAGCGACCCGTTTTCTCAACTGGTATACCGTCTATTTTCTTATTTCAATCCACGCTCCGGCGAACGGAGCGACATATATACGGGTGGGGAGACCCAGCGAGAAAGGCATTTCAATCCACGCTCCGGCGAACGGAGCGACGTCAGATTTGCCGTTTGTGGTCGTATCAATGTTATTTCAATCCACGCTCCGGCGAACGGAGCGACCTGTAGCGGTTGGTTTCCTGCATCGTAATCAAGCAATTTCAATCCACGCTCCGGCGAACGGAGCGACCCGCAAGCACTTGAAAAAGCTCTTGCACTAGGTGATTTCAATCCACGCTCCGGCGAACGGAGCGACGATTGAGTTATGTTATTTGTTTTCATATACTCTTATTTCAATCCACGCTCCGGCGAACGGAGCGACTTGATAGTCTCTGTAGATGCATCCTTTTTACTATATTTCAATCCACGCTCCGGCGAACGGAGCGACAGCAATTTTGCACAAAAAAATTTAAAAAACTATACAAAACCGCTTAATAATATTATTGCTTTTTACAATTAAATCTGTTTCTTATGCATATATAGATAGATACGCTTCTCAGCTGTATATTTTTCATGGTGCGAATGACCTTGTAATTCTATGTTCACTATCATTACGCACAACATCAAAAAATTAATGGCTGATCAACATCTATCCCCTTATCACATCCTATATGATCAACTTTAGTTTGATATTTACTTCCCAAATAATAAAACCTGAGACTGTCCACTGTATCATCAATTATTTCAGACAACAAGGCTTTCAATTTAACGCTCTGTGCTTGGTCCACTATACATTCGAAAACTGAATTCTGTACTCGTCGGCCATAATTTTCACATTGTTTTGCAACCTTTCTCAATCTATTTTTTCCTGCAGATGTTTCCGTATTAACATCATAGGTTATCAATAATAACATTCTTATCACCTCATTTCCACAAAAAAACAGGGTATCCATCAATATCCCCTCGGAGATATCTTGCCAAAAGCATTGTCTGAACATATGGCACTATTCCCCACTCAACCTTTTCCTTCAAATATGGATGTGTAATTACTTCTTTCTTTTTATTTTGCCACTCCACCAATACCTTTTTTCTTGCATTATCACTTAGTAATACTGCCCCATTTTCTTTTTTAGAAAAATCCTTTCCTGTTATTATCCTTTTATTTATAAGTGACAGAACAAACCTATCTGCATAAACCGCTCTAAATTCCTCAATTAAATCTAACGCCAACGAAGCCCTGCCAGGTCTATCCGTATGTAAATACCCTATATACGGATCCAACCCTACAACTTCCAAGGCCGATGCAATCTGATTGGTCAATAATGTATAAACAAATGACAGCATAGCATTTATATTATCTTGAGGAGGTCGTTTATTTCTTACTTGAAACACAAAATCTCTTTTTTGCTGTAATATAAGCTCATTGAACACCCCAAAATAAATACTTGCCGCCTCTCCCTCATATCCTCTTAATTCATCATTTGACTTAGCACCTCTTATTAATTCCAAGGAATTTTTTAAATGTAATGATGCGCGTTTCACCCGTTCCGCATCTATCTGCATCGCATGATCCCTAATAGCCCTCTCCAAAACCCATCGTGCATTATATACTTTACCCAATATACAACTTTTGGAAATCTCTAGGCTTTTTTCTGCATCTAATGAGCTATCATATTGTTGTCTCCGCAAAATAACATTTCCCTTTACTTTTCCCGTTATACGAGCTAGAAATTTTCCTTGAGGAGTTACATAACATAATGAAATATTCCGATCTGCACATGCGCCCATAAGTGCCGGACTTGTTCCTTTATACCCAAACACAACTATCCCATCCAAATTATGCAAAGGCAATCGGCCAATCTCTAGGCTATCTTGATATACTACAACAGTTTCTCCTTCTAACCCCAAATAACCATTTTCAGATGTTACATAAAGTGTATTTAATAATTTTTTCATTCAACATTATCTCCTAACATCTGTGATATATAATTTTTTACTGATCCAGCTTTATTTAATCTTGGCAAACAAATGTCTTTCAATGAGCAAGAATTACATGATTTGCTTTGTTTTACCTTGGGAGTATACCCTCTCTTAAAATAATCATGCATCTCTTCAAACATTTTAGTTGCCATATCTCTTAGCTCCTGAGAAACCTGCACAACTTCTCTTCTTCTTGTTTCTCCATAATATATTGCGCCCTCTTCTATTTGTGTAGAAAACATCTCCTCTAGGGCCATTGTCTGTACTACTAATTGAAGTTTATCCTCCTCCGACACCTTGGGCTTTCCTTTTTTATACTCAATTGGATATATGCTATATAATCCACGATGCCCACGTAGAGAAACTCCATCATCACACTTATGGAACTCAACAATATCACACTCCCCTACTGCACCCAGTTTCCTGGATGCAATTGGAAGTGCTCTCACTATAAGTACATCTTTTCTCTTCTCCGTAATATATGGATCATGAGCTTTCTTATGCATAAGCTCACCTACTGCAGTATGATAATTTTCAGACCACTGCTGCTCTATATGTATGAGTGCCCATTGGCGTCTGCAAAACTTAAAATGCTGTATACCAGATATCATCAAATACTCTTCTTCTGCGTACTCCATTAAACCATCCTTTTTACCTCTACTGAGTCTGGAATATTATCATTATGTATCTCTACAATATAATCCTGATATCTTCTTGGATATTCAATACCATCCATCTTCTTAACTTCAACAGAATCAAACAACTTATATGCTGGACAATCACCAAGTTCTTTACTGTGCTTAAATACTATCAACTCACGCACAGCCATCTTGCCTCTAGCGGCAGAATGATCATTTTCAAACATATTGATAAGTGCATCCCATAGTAAATCAAGATCCTCTTCTGAAAATCCCGTTACCTTTCTTGCAAGATTTGCTGATATATATCCCTCCAAACGATATAACCCATATGGTACAATACTTTTTCTTCCCATCTCTGTACTCTTGTTTTCAGCATCCTTTTCAGTTGTAATTGCAACTCTGGTAATTGTAACTTCCTGACTGATAATTGGATCTATGCTCCTAGCAAATCCTAACTGTACCGGTCCCCTGACCTGTCCGCAATTCAATGAGGCTTTAACAAACGTAGTCATAACTGCTCCAAATGTCCTAATATCATAAAAATTCTCGCACATATAATCTCTCAATTTTCTATCAACATCTGGATCTGACTTTTTTAATTTCTTTATTTCTTCCGTAAGTTTTTTGTCTTCAGTCTCCTCAACCCCTAAACTTTTACAAGCATTTCTGTCACTCTTATTTAATGGCACATCCTCTTTTATATATATTCCATATCCCTTTTCATCTTCTTTAACAGTTTCAACATAATTACGTATTTTCCGTTTTATACAAACATCTGTAACCAAACCCAATCCACTCTCAGGATCAATTCTTGGCATATTGCCAGCATCAGGATCTCCATTTGGATTTCCATTCTCAACATCAAATAACACTACAAATTCATATCTGTTTTTTATTACATCACCCATTTATTTATCCTCCTTTTTTTCGTACCTTTTCTGAACCTGATGGTAATATCCAAGCATGAATTTTCCCTGTTCTTCAAGAGATAATCGTCTTGGAAATCCTATCTGTGTTTCAGCCATGTTTAATTTTCCCATTAACTCTGTTATCGTTTTCTCATACTGAATTTTTAATCCTGTTGAACCTCTTTCAATTTTCTTCATATGACTATTTTTTAACTTAATCAAAATTGGAAAAACTGACGCTGGTGTTGCACATGCTGAATTAAAATATCGATCTTTGATAGTTGAATTAATTCCTGGATTTGCATCCTTTTGAATCAATTCAAGTACCGCGAACAACCTTCCAAGTACATATGCCTGTTCATTACAATTTTCATTCAATCCCATGTACTTTTCTCCCTCCTTCATATTATAATTTTTTATTAAATACGCTTTTACAATAGCTGCCCTTCCGTAAGTTATACCACCTTGCTCTGCACGTATTCTTGCCAGCACTTCGGTATATAAACCTGTAGGATACCTGTCATCCATCAATATATCCCTTAATACCAATGATGCCATGTTTGATACAAGTTTTTTATCTTTCAATTTATTGTTTCCAGTTTCCATCAGCATCTCTTGAATACTCAAATACTCTTTTTCCCACTCAGGTTTAACTATTGCCATTCTTTCATAATGATCTGATAAATTCTTCAATATATTACCAAATGAATTCTCGTAGAAAAATCGAATAGACAATCTCGCAGCATTAGGCGCAAGACACAAAATATAAAACCTTTGATTTAAATCAATTTTTACATCATCTATATCCACTGCTAGTCCATTCTTCAAATTTCCAAAAATCTTTTCCAATTCCTTTTGATTATCTATGTTAGAGTTAAAAAAGTTTTTAAGCATATCCTGATACTGGGTTTGTGCCGATTCAGCCCAGTATACAACCATTGAATCTCCCAATTGAAAAGTATATTTCTTTTCAGAAAGAAGATAATTCAGCGCTGTTGTATAAGCAAATTCTGCATACTTACCTACTGGCGCATTATAACTCTGTTCCTTTCCATAGGATTCAAATGCTGGAGCATTAAACGAAACCAAAGCTGCGCCACTGGACTGAGCTCCTGGCACTCCTTTTATACCTCTATGAATTCTTGATATTTCTGATTTTTCCCCTGTTACAAGGCATATACCATCAACTAAACCTGAATTATTTTCTTGATATATATGCCATATCTTTTTGATTTCTTCATCTTCCTGGGCATACTCACTTTCCAAGCAAAATATCAAGTTTCCACCATCAGTCAACTCTTCCCAATGTGCTTTAATAACCGGATTAACATCTGCATTATCTGGATTCCATGTTTCAAAATACCTGATAATTGCTTTTGCCATTCTTCCCTCTGAATCCTGCAATATGCTACAATGTTTATCTCTCGCAGCCATAAAACATTCTTTTATTCTTTGACTTGTACCTTTACTGTCTATCCCCAACATATATTTTGAATTGTCACACAAAAAATTTGCCGATATGCCTGAAGATCTTACCACCATCTGTGGGACATGCATCTGTTTGGGAACCCAAACTTCCTTTTTCCCAAACATTTCGGGTACTTTTAACGGAATAATGGCTTTTACTTGTCCATCTTCATTCAGATCTATAGCACAAGATACTTTTGCATAACACCACCCCATACGTGGCACTTTCCCTTTTTCTGCCAAACTCTCGTAGTATTGCATTAGAGACTGTAATATCATCTGATCACCTCACAATCCCTCAAATCTAATACTCCTCTTTTCATGATAGCCCTATAAAACATAGGCTGTATATTGTTTCTATCGCTATAATCAAGATCGTATAACATAAACCCTAAATCTTTCTCTGGAACCTCGTCATATATGGTATGTACTTCCTCCTCATCACAGATGCAAAAATTGACTGGAAATTCTCTGCATCCAAAATATGGCATATGATAGCATTCGCCTCTTTTTAATCGTCTCATTATAATATCTTTAAATTTACCCGGATTATCAGAATCATTTGCATTTTCTGTAATCTCAAAATGTGCCTCTATCACATAACACACATCTCTTAAGATCAAAGAAGCTCTTTGCACTATATCCTCCTTTGTGCTAATGTATAAAGGCTTATCTGCTCCATTGTATGCTTGCAATACATTATTTGCAGATATTTTACTCTTTACTTCATTTCGTCTTACACTCGTAAATCTTATTGGATTCTTAACATATATCTTGTCTATTACCCATTTCATTCCGGGATGCCAATATATTGCTTCCAATATCCCTCTTGCAGCCGATGGTGTTATCACATCATATGAACACCTCTCAACTTTCATCTCAGGTCTGGAAAACAATGCATAATCTCCCCAAACCTTTACTTTTACTCCTTTCCCCATTTTCTCACCTCCATCATATTAAATATATTGTATTTCTATAATAACGCATTGTGATACGTATAGCAATACAATATTTAAAACATTATTGAAATTTATTATATTTTTATATATACTAAACGTGTCTGTTTTACAGTGGATTGAAATAATAAGGTTTTCAATATGATTACCTGATGCGGTGGATATTTATATACCCACCGCATTTCATTTATTTATAAAAATATCGCATCCCCCTCATCTACCAAGCAAACTAAACCACATTCTTCTGAGTAGTATTCCATTGATGTCAATTCATAAAAATCTCGCACATCATCTGAAACGAGGCGTATTATTCCTGCATCATACAATTTCTGAAATTCTGATTTTTCACCACAATAAACCTGAACACAAAACTGTCCTGCTTTTCGCATTCTTTCTTTTGATATGCCTTTTAGCTTTATCTCATCCATCAACTCTTTTGCCTCATCTGTATTACCGACAAAAATTGTTGCCATATCCTGCTCAATTATTTTAAACTCTTTTCCGACCTTTGCATAATTATACTCAGGATGAACAAACTCACCTAAAATTTTCTTCTTATCAAGGCCATCGCCCCTGAAATGATACAGTCTCTTAAAATAATCTGATATACACTCTGGACTATCTACTATTTCATAATCACATAATACAGACTTAGCAACCTCAATCTGTTGTTTTTGATTTAACGGAATCCTGCAATTCTCAATATCAAAAATATTAACTATACTCTCAGCTTGATTTCTTTTTCCCTCTCTATTGCATCTACCTGCAGCTTGTATAATAGAATCTATTCCTGCAATCTGACGATACACATGCTTAAAGTCTAAATCCACCCCTGCCTCGACTAAACTTGTTGATACTACGACACATTTTTCTCCATTCTGCAAACACTTTCTTATTTTTTTCAAAACAATTTTTCTATGCAATGGGTACATATTTGTTGATAGATGAAACACTCCTATTCCACATAGTTCCATATAAATATCTTGAGCCATTCTCTTCGTATTTACGATACACAAAGCACAATCTTCATCTTTTAGCATACTTGTCAATTTATCTCTCGATATTGTTCCGATGTTATTGTATTTAACTCTCTTAAAATATCCAAATTGTTCATGCATCCTTGGACATAGTTCCATAAATTGTGTGTTTTCTGGAAATAATGAACCTAACGCTGGCTGTGTCGCCGTGCATAATACTATACTTGATCTATATCTAATTACTAGTTCGCTAATCATATAAATACAAGGTTTCAGATAATCAGTCGGCAACATCTGTGCCTCATCAAATATAATGACACTATTTGCTATATTATGTAATTTCCTGCATTTTGAAGATTTATTTGAGAATAACGACTCAAAAAACTGAACATTCGTTGTAACTACAATGGGTTTATCCCAATTTTCACTAGCCAATTGCATTGGCTCAAAATCTTCTCGTCCATCATAATCTACATTACAATGATTTTCCAAAACGTTCTGTTCTCCAAGTATGTCCCTGAACACCTGCGCATTCTGCTCTATAATACTGGTATATGGAATTACATATATTACACGATCCATATCATTTTCTACTGCATGTTTTAGTGCAAATGCAAGTGATGCAATAGTCTTTCCTCCCCCAGTTGGAACTGTTAGTCTAAAATAGCCTTTTTCATTCTGCCCTTCATTTAAACAATGTTTTAATATTTCTGTTCTACGTCCATTTATCGATTCTGTATTATCATTTTTCAACCATCTACTAATATGTGTTTCAAGTTTGCTCAATAATATCTTTACATTTTCCCCTGAGTTTCTATTAACATCCCCATTTTTCATAAAATACTCAGTATCAAGGAAATCTGCATCAACCAAACACGAATAAATCATTCTAAGAAAAACGCTTAAAGGAAAATCTGCATCTGAAAGATTCTGTAATATAATTGGATCTGTTTTCAATTCAGGAATCTCTATTTCATATTTATACGAACTATAATCATATATCTTTTTCTTTTCACATCTATACCTTAAACTTGAATGAATAACTGTATTTCCATAATCTGGTAACCCAGCATGGTGTCCTGCTATACAATAGCTTAATAACTGATAATACCCCCCCAATTCCATACATAGTTTTGCACCTGCTGTGGAATGATCGACTTTATCATCTGTGTTATTAATTATTTTATTTTGAAACTGCTTTGAATATTTACCAATGTCATGCAATAATCCACAACAATATCCCCAGTCTGCTTTTCCAAACTTATCAGCAAATTGAGCTGTTAACCTTGCTGTTCCTATCAGATGATCCTTAACACTTTGTTCTGAAACACCATTTATATGTGCAATATATTTCACCTTATCCCCCTACTCGTATAAATTGACTTTTATATTATTATACACCATCCCCCCATCCCTGTCCTACCATTCACTCCCGATTTTCGACCACTCATTCCAGCACCCCCTCGAAATCTACAACATTTACCATCCCTTAACCGCGATTATTACCACCCACTTACTCTGTCATTCTCTCCCATCTATCCCATTCTTCCCAAGAAGGCTGCCTTCCGGCAGCCCCCTATCGTTCATCTCAAGCCCCAACTCCGTTCCACGCTGAGAAGTCTATCAAACTTCCTATGCTCGAGGTCAGTTCTTCATGATTGAATGCCTCCAGCACACTCTTCATTGTCTTGGCAAATCTTTTCTCGTCCTTTGTGAGTGCCAGAAGATATGCGGTGTTTCTGGCATCACAGCAAGCGTCATGCTTCTGACCTGCAAAGTCTATACCTGCATAATCCACCGCCTGGAATAAAGTAATGATCCTTCCAATGCCAACCAGATCGCTGAATTCCTTCTGGAAGTCATGCCACTGTCTGAACACCTTGTCTACATCTTCATTCCACTGTATGTTCTTCAGCTTCATTTCTCTGCGAAGCTGAAGTTCATCAGAATCGCTCCAACCATACATGACCACTTCTTCTCCGAAACTGATGCACCACTTTATGAAAGCGTCAAATGCATCTGCAAACACAGGACTATCCTGAAGCATATCCATGGTTATTCCCGTAAGCTTCTCAACCTTTTTTACCACCTTATCGTTGAACTGCGGTTTTACATACATCTTAAATGCGCCTATTTCCTCGAATTTTTCATTCATGGTAACGGCCCCGATCTCTATCACCTCATTGGTGCTTATCTTTCTCTCATTTTCATATTTGAAGTCCAACCAGTTCATCTCAAGATCTACAACTATATGTACCATTTTTGCTCCTTTCCGACACCGTATCATATTTTTTCACAATCCTAACTTTTCTCTTATGCAATTCTACCTCATTTAGTGTACTATTTTTTTCACACCGGGGTAAAACAAAAAGGACAGCCACCAATCCGGTAGTCTGTCCCTGTCTGTTTCATATATCATTGTTCGCTGCTTTCACTGACTAGTGTTTCCTACGCTATCGGCCAAACTTTTCAAGAGCCGTCCCAATCTTCAGATTTCTCTCAGTCGCCATCTTGTCAAACTTTATAACATAGCAGCCTATATCTGTCCGCATAGCTGTTATAGTGCCCTCTCCAAATACTTTATGCATCACACGGTCACCCACTGAAAGTTCCGTATCCGGAGGGCATATCCTGGATTCATTTGCCGCTATGTAGCTCATAGCATCGTCCACCAGTCTTTTAGGGAGATCATGTGCATAGTCTATCACGTCACGGTCTATATTGAAGATGAATCTGGATGGATACCGGAAAGACTCGTCATAGTTCAACCCCTCGGCATCGCTGATATACAGAGCCTTCTCCGCTCTAGTGAATGCCACATACGCCATTCGTCTTTCTTCCTCCAGGCGTTCCTCTGTATCCACGTGCTTACTTGGGAATATCCCCTCATTCATCCCGCACACGAACACATAAGAGAATTCCAATCCCTTTGCCGTGTGAACTGTCATCATGGACACTGTCTCTTTGTCTTTTTCACGGTCATTGTTCGTGTAGAGCGCGATGCTCTGGAGATATTCCTCCAGGGTATTCTCTTCACCTGATGTCTTCTCGTATTCATCTACAGACTGCTTGAATTCCGCCAGATTATCCAGACGCTCCTGCTCACCCGACTGTCTGAGCATCGCCTCATACCCGGTCTGATCCAGTACCTCCGTCACCAGATCTGACAGACTCTTTTCCTTATAGGTCTTCTTGAACGCCTCTATGGTATCCACAAATGCTGCAGCCCCAGTTGACTTGATCGTTTTATCCTCCAGAATGTCCAGGAGACCGTTATACAGTGAACATCTGTGACTCTCCGCATATGCCTTTACGAGAGCCATTCGTTTCTTGCCAAAGTTGCGCTTTGGCTCATTGATCACGCGGCGAAATGACAGATCGTCCGAATAGACTATCATTCTGAGATATGCAAGTACATCCTTTATCTCTTTTCTTTTATAAAACTCCACCCCACTGTACAGTGTATACGGAATCTTTGCCTTGATGAACGACTCCTCTATATTTCTCGATACAAAATGAGATCTGTACAGCACCGCCATCTCGTTGTACGATGCACCTTCTGAAACCAGTCTCTGTATCTCCGAGGTCATCCACTGAGCCTCATCCCCGGTCGTCCTGGAATGTATATATATAGGTCTTCTGCCCGACTCCTTATACGCCTCAAGCCTGTGCGGAAGCCTATTCTTGTTCTTCTCTATGAGCGAGTTGGACACAGCAAGTATCTCTGGTGTTGATCTGTAATTCATATCAAGGAATATGGTTCTGGTATTCTCATGTGTCTCGTCAAATTCAAGTATGTATTCTATCTGTGCCCCGCGCCATGTATATATGGTCTGATCCGGATCTCCCACTATGAACAGATTCCTGTGATATCCACTGAGAATCTCTGCCAGCGCATACTGACTGTTGCTCACATCCTGAAATTCATCCACCATGACATACATCATCCGCTCCTGCCATTTGATCTGCTTCGTTTCATCTGTCTGAAGTATATACAATGCGATCGTTATGAGATCGTCATAGTCAAGCCCATACACCTTCTTCTGCTCATACAAATATCCCAGAAATACCTTATCCTCCACCTTCTCAGCCTTCTCATAGTCTGCAAGAAGTTTTTCGTTCCCTATCTCCGCAAGATACGGTATATGCAGCATCTGACTTTTCATGGCTGTTATATGATCTCTCGCAGAGTCAAATGTATATGTTCTCGACTGTATATGTGCATTCTCATACACAGTCTTGAGTATCTCCTCTGTATCTTCGTCATCCATGACCACAAAGTTCTGTGGGAAGTTGATCGCATGTATGTCTTCCCTCAGCAGCTTCACACAGAATCCATGAAATGTACAGATATAGCCAGTATCACTGTCACCTATCATCTGTCTTATCCTCTTGCTCATCTCCCTGGCTGCCTTGTTCGTAAATGTGACACACAATATATTCGAAGTTGATATTCCCAGCTCATTGACAAGGTATGCATACCTATGAGTAAGCGCCTTCGTCTTGCCGGTTCCCGCACCTGCAATGATCCTCACGTATCCTTCTGTGGTTGTAACAGCATCCAGCTGCCTCTCATTGAGTGTGCTCAGATAATCCTCTTTATCTTCCATTCTGTTATCTTTCATCCCGTTATCTTCCATTCTGTTATCTTTCATCCAGTTATCTTCCATCCCACTATCTCCCATCCTGTTATCTATCATAAATTCTTTAATATTATCTTTCTTATAATCTTCTCTAAAATCCCAATTAAATAGAATCCCAATTAAATCTCCATCAACGCCGCAAACATATGTTCAGTATAACAAATATATCCTGTACTGTCATCACCCTTTTAGTTTGTAACAATTACAAATAGCAGGGCACAACCAACCCGAAAGCTGATCATGCCCTGCCATAAATACTGCTATGTCTATTTCTTGTAACTTATGCTACTTTTTAATACTTTTTATATATCGCATTCTTTGGCGCTGCCACACCCTTTGCCTTAATCTTAGCCATATATGACTTATAGTATTTCTTTGGTATCTTGAATGTTATCTTTGACTTTGTGCCCTTGAATGCATTCTTTGATACAGTCTTGAGTTTTGCCGAACCAACTTTGACAGTGGCAAGGCTCTTGCAGCCGCTGAATGCTGATACACCTATAGTCTTAACATTTGCGCCAATTGAAACTGCTGTCATCTTGCTGCATCCACCGAATGCGCTCTCTCCTATGGTTGTCACCTTTCCGCCAACAGTCAGTGTCTTAAGTGATGCGCAGCCATAGAAAGCAGCCTTGCCTATGGTTTTAAGCTTATTATTTACCGGCATTGCTGTGAGCGACTTACATTTATAGAATGCATAACCGCCTATGGCTGTAACATTCTTGAATGCCGGAATAGTCTTGAGTGCTGTACATCCGCTGAATGCATATGTTCCTACAGAGACAACATTTGCACCTCCAGCAACCTTGACAATACTCTTGTAATCCTTGAATGCTTTGCTGCCTATAGCTGTAACTTTAAACTTCACTCCGTCTATAGTTACAGTATCACTGATCGTAAGTGTCTTGAACCTTCCATTGGACTTAGCTTCTGTTGTGCCTATAAGTCCTACAGTTCCCTTGCCCTTCAGATCAGCATTTGTGATCTTGTACTTGTATACTATGTTAGTTCCTGGCTGCTTTACTGCAAATACAGAATTCCTTACTATCTTGATCTGGAATGTCTCTGTGATAGTTCCTCTGTATTTTCCGATACCATTTATTGTAACCGTTGCAGTGCCATGTTTTTTATTGTTCGAATATGCTACCGTGTAATCAGTACCCTTTCTTAGAACCGTTCTGCCCGATGTAACTTTCAGATTCTTTAGGGTAATTGTGCTTCCAGTATATTTCTGAGGATCAAGTCCGGATACCTTTATCTTGTATTTTGGATTAGTGATATCCTTGCCAAGTGCTGGAATCGGCACAGTCTTCACATATCCGCAGACCTTACACTTATATACCTTGCTTCCGGCTGCTGTATCAGTAGGACTTGTCTTTATGCTTCCTGAGTCGAATGTATGCCTTGCCTTATTCTGGATATCCTTGCAGCTGCATTCCTTCCAGTGATATGTAGCATTGCTCTTGTATGCATCGCCATAATCATGTACATGCACTTTGACGATCTCAACCTTAACTGGGAATACCACACCTCTGTAAGCTCTGTTCCAGCCCGCAACTCCTGACCAGTCATAGTTAGTTATATCAGCAGGCTTAAAGCACAGCTTGTATGTTCCGCCATCTTCAGCCTTTGTTGTTCTGTCTGTGTACCATGTGTAGATTCCATTCTCTGCCTCCGGAAGTACTATATCAGCCAGAGTGTCATTTTCTTTTGCTGTGAGCTTGTCTATAGCCTGTGTGAACTTAGCCTCAGCCGGCTTTACCTCAACTGTGATCTCTATATGCTCTGCTCTTTCATATACATCCTCATCAGATGGCACAAATGTTGCAAGGAACTTCTTTGTTCCAACGTCGCCGACTGACTCATCAGCATTTTCCCAAATGAACATTCCGCCTTCTGCTTCTGGAATAACAGCCTTTCCTACAGTTTCTCCATATATAGCTGTCACTCCCTCAGGTACAGTGTATACAGGATCCTGCTTTCTCACATATACCGCAAGTTTAACTGCTATTCTGACACTGCCGTCCTCTAACTGCTCATACGTTCCTGAAGCAGTATCAAGCTTGCTCCAGTCATAGTTGACTGTATCTTTCGGTACAAAGTATGCATCGTAATTGTCTTCGGATCCAGCCTTGCCAACCAAATGTGTGCTGTCTGCCCAGCTATATACACCAAGTGCTGACTTTGGAAGTGCTACATCAGCAAGTGTTTTGCCTGCATATGCGTTTCCAGCCTTTGATGCAGCAAGTGTAGGGATCCCCTTCTCTATCTTCTCTATGGTAAGCGCGAATTCAGCTGTGGTCTGGTTCTGTCCTCTCACAATGATATTCACTGTCTGAGCCTTGTCAGAAGCCTTGACCGGAGTACCATATACCTTGCCGCCTGACATCACAAGTCCATCAGGAAGGGTCTGACCCTTAGCAAGTGAGTATGCGACATAGCCGTTTTCAACATCTTCATCATTCTGAACCTCGATCTTTGTGAGGTCATAGAGCGGAGCATACTTGCTAGTTGTCACTCCAACCTGTGCTGTAACCTTGTCCTCAGCCTTCGCAAGAGTTATATTGGTTGCTTCCTGCTTCGCCATGTTGATCACAGCATGTGTCGGCTCATGTGCTACTGTTCCGCGCCACTTGACATTGTTACTTGACGTTGCCTCATTCTGTGCTGAACCATATACCACAGAATCTATCTTCATTCCGTCTATCGGTTCGCCGTCAACTGTCACATAGAAATCCATATTTCCAGCTATGTATACATTTGTATCACCGTCAATGCCTGACGTCTTCTGATAGTTAGCATTGGTTGCCGCTATGCTTATCTTGGCATCCTCACCCTTGAAGCAGTATGCCGGATACTCTGCATCAACTTTATAGTACACACTGCTGTAGTTCTTCAGCACATACTTGAGATGTGGAATCGTTGTTGTGAGTACCTTTCCAACATTCGAGAAGTTGTTATAATATGTCTCTTCCAGAGAACCATAGTTTACTATGGTTCCACTGTTGACCATATTTCCGAATGTAAATGTAGCAGCTTCACGGTTGATGAACATTGAAGAAGCATTGATCCTTGTACTGTATGATCTGTCCGAAACCGTTGTGACAGTTCCATAGTTGTCAACTTTACCGCTGATACTTGATGCGCTGCTGTCACCAACGTACATATACTTCTTTGTATTCCAGATTCCATTGTTGACAAATGTTCCCTCTACATAGACATTGCCCTCTGAGGTCCATGTTCCGTTATTCTCAATATCTCCTTCGATGACAGCATTTGCTGTATGCTTAATTGATGCACCCTCAGCAACTTTGATCTTTGAACCAGAAGTTACATTGAGGATATCAGTCTCAATGTTCTCATCAACAGTGTATGTACCGCCGAGGACAAGTTTATCATTGAGTTTTAAGAAGAGTGAGCCATTATGTGTCACCTGGAAATTCTCTGAAAGTCCTTTAACACTCGCAGTGGTATTGCCACTGACATCATTGAAATAAATATCATTTACCTCTCCGCTTGCAGCAAGAACGATCTTACCGCTCACGATACCTTCTGTAGCCGATCTTACATTTATATTGCGTATCTTATTGTTCGTATTGCCGTATACGAATGCTTTTGAACCATCATTTGAATTGGCGCAGCTTATATAACCTGATTTCAGCTCAGCATTCAGATCTCCATCCACATTAGAACTATTTACAAATGTATTTGTTCTTCCTGCATACCATTCACCATTCAGAGTGTAATTTACATCTCCTGACACAGAAGTCTTGTGAACTCCGTAGAAGAAAGCGTACGTGCTTCTATACATCTTTGAACTATAGGCAAATGCCTCTCTTGTACTCAACACGCCTACCTCTGCATTTACATCTCCAGATACACTTCCTCCGCTTATGACATACAATTCTTCCTTACCTGTGCTTGAATAATTGTCGTCTGCATACATCATAGCTGTCTTTGTGAATGCAAAATTCATCGTCTGAACATCTGAATTATATGCGCCATAGGCCTTCTTATATATCTTTCCGCCTTCTGCAATGAAATTCACCGCAGCAGCATGTACATTATATGCACCATATATTTCTGTTCTTACAGTGCCGCCCAGCACCTTTACAGTAATATCACCCTCAACAGTTACATTTGCAGCTCCGGACTCGTTTGAACCTGCACCATACAGGGAACCTACCGTACCGCTTCTGAGAACTATTGATATATCGCCAGTATATGCATTGTCTCCATCTGTATAACCATATATCTTGCACTTCGACAGGTCGTAACTTGTCTCACCACCTATCTTAAGTGCTCTGTTGTTGTCTGCTATTCCGTCATGGTCTGCATCCATGTATATGGAAGACTTTGATGCATTTGACGGATCAGCTATTATCACAACTGAACTTCCAGCAAGATTTATCTTACTTACGGATGCGTCAGTTACCACTTTGTTGATATCGGACACTTCCGTGCCGGCAGCCTTTACTGTAAACTTTACGTTTACATCAACGGATGTTCCATTTCTTCCTGTCACAACAAATGTCACATCTGTTTCACCTGTTTCGGATGTCTTGCCTGTTATCTTGCCATCAGCAAGCACAAGTCCCTCCGGAAGCTTTGATCCGCTCTTTACTCTGTACTGCATATCTGTACCGTATGATGAAGTGGTGTCTCCTGTCACATCAAGTGCTGTGAGATCATATACAGGTTCCTCGGCTGTATAGCTTGTATCTGCTACGATCACAGGATCAGCATATTTCTTTGTCACTGCGATCTGATCTGCCACGTAATCAGCAGTTGCGCTCATAACTGTATTTGCTGTTGCGACCAGCGCCGATCCCGAATCTCCCTTTATTGGATCTCCGCCATTTATCGATACATATACTGTGTATCCCGGTACATCTGTATACTTTGCCGTGACTAAAGAATTGTTTCTTGCATATATCAGTCCCTCGTATTCCACTACCCTGCTCTGAGTTGGAATGGAAACCGAAGTTCCCTTCATATTCGTAGTACCGCGTTCAACATTGTAGTAGATTCCGGCCCACTCGCCTGCATCTACACCTTCTGCAAATTCTCCTGCCTTTACCCATGTTCCCTCATTTGAGAACTTGTCTGAAGGGCACTTGAATGTTCCTTTCTGATATACTTTTGCCCAGCTGTCTGATATCTTGACTTCATCTGTCTCAAACTCCGACTCTGCCCCTATAATAAGTACATTATTGTAACTCGTCATATACAGAGTATTTATCTTGACATCTCCATCAAACTGAGCAAACGAATTTCTCGAGAATGAAAGACTGCCGGCGGTAATCGCAGCCGTTGCTGTAAGCTTAGATTTTTCATACATCCTCAGATATCCTGTGAGCTCAAGCGGAGCCTCCACTGATACTTCAGATTCATTGTCCAAATCAAAATCATTTGCAGCAAGCTTCTCTGTAACTGTATACTTCTTGTATATCATGATATTGTCTTTTGCTGTTCTGAGAAGCGCTCCTGTGTATGTTGATGTACTTCCACTTACCAAACCACCTGTGATCACAGCACCTGTGCAGTTCTCATAAGAGATCGTACCATCTACCTGGGTATTTACAATCGCATATACCTCACCCACATTACCACCTTTGATAACTACCGCAACAGCATCTCTTCCGCTGCAGCTCAGTTCTGAGTCAACCGCACCATATATCTTCTGTACGCTTCCTCCCAGCATCGTTATCTTTACACTGCGCTTAAATTCGCTGTCATCAACTCCAACCACAGTGTATTCTGACAGGTCTCCACTGACTAATGGTGTCTTGTTGTCAGCCTGTCCATCCTTGTTAGAATCGATATAGATCTCTGTGATCACAGGACTTTCAGCCCCTGTCTCATCCGACGAAGCTTCCGCACTGTTCTCTGCAGCCTGCAATACAACTGATGTTCCATTCAGACTTATCTGTTTATTCTCTTCATCGACTGTTATACGTCCGTCTGTATTGTCCTGTATCTTCTGCTCTTTCGAAACAACAACATTTAGCGTGATCTGTGTCTTTGTTCCATTCTTTCCTGTTATGTGGATTACTGCTTTCTTTCCATCCTCATATGCCGAGGTCGGTGTTCCAATTATAAGACTGCCATCAAGCACAAGCCCCTCCGGAAGTATATAATCCTTGTCCATCTCATAGGTTACTGTGCCCTCTTTGCCATCATTCAGGATCACAACATCCGACATATCATACAGTGGCTTTTCTGCTGTGTATTTCTGACCGAGCACAGCTGAAGGATCTGACACTGTCTTTGATGCCTTTATCTGCTTACCCTTTGTTGAGACTGTCACTATACATGGTCTTTTCGGCATGGCAAATGTATACTTGCCTGATGTCTCTGTCAGCTCATTATCCTGAGTCTCATCACTTCCCCTAAACACTACCTTTTCAAGTGTATATCCTCTCTTGATAACCGGTGTCAGCGTCAAGACTGAATCTACATATGCATACATAGTATCCTTGTCAAGATAACAGGTGTAGCCAGGATTGCTCACTGTCACAGCCTTGTCATCACATACCAGAGTAACCGGATAGTATACATGGGCATTTTCATACAGTGTTTCGTCTGCCACTATGCCCTCTTTCATATATACAGAACCGTATGATGAATCATCTGTTCTCTTAAATGTTCCAGAGAATTTTCCCGAGTTAAGGATATTTGCACCCGCGGTAAAATATATCCCTTCCTGAGCACTTACTGTTACTCCCTTGTTAATGACTGCATATACAGCAGATGTCGATTTTCTGCTGTCATAATTACCAAAGTAGATATTGTCAGCATTTACGTCTTTATCTATAACTACTTTATCGCCGCCATAGTATACATCTCCTCCATATGTGACAATTGAATCTCCATAACCGTTGTATGCAGGACATATGTAATATCCATCAGGGAGAATACACTTCTCGTCAAATGCTACCCTTACTTTTCTGTTCTGATTCGCATTTACCTGAAAACTTGCATTCTTCATACCTGTAAAGTCTGTATTCTCTATCTTGATATCAGCAGAAAGCTGTATGGCTGAATCATCGTTTGAGCCATTGCCATACTCATTCAGAAGATATACCGTACTGCCGTTATATGTACTTTCAAAACTGCTGTCCTTCAGAGTAACCGTTGTATTTATGCCACTCACTTCTCCACTGTAGCTGCCACCTGCAAGACCGCACGATGCATAATGGATATTAGACAGATCCGCAGTCAGATCACCGATAACCGAATAGCTGCTCAGGAGATTAAACTCACCCTTTCCTGCATTGGTATATGAGTCTACCACCGGATTGCCAGCCGCATCGATAATTGCCTTGTCATTTGCATACTGCATATTGACATCCAGATTCTTAGCACATGTACCTGAATATGCCACTGTACACAAGTTGCTGATGACATTCCTGATGTCAACAGATGCATTTTCTGCAAATGTAGCTGTATTCAGCACGTACAGACTGTTCTTGAAAGCACTGTCTGTCAAGGTAAGATCAAAATCCCCAACAACCGTCGATGAACTGCCATTTCCCCTCAGAATATATGCATTTTCTGCACTGCAGTTGGACATATCCATCTTGAGTTTTCCTGTTATGGCACCTGAAAAATCCAATCCATACAGATAATTACCTGACTTTATATTATCCAGGATCATGTGTGTCGAACCCATAGTCGAAACATAGTACACACCGTATGTGTAATATGAGCTGCTTTCAATGTTCTTAAGCGTTATCACATTCGCATAGGCATCAGCTTCCTCCGGTAATGACTGTTCAAGCTTGGCTGAGTAAATACCATACATAGAACTTGATACATTGATATTCTCTATATCGATATTTACCATGCCCTTCACGGTTCCACTGTTGAGTCCGTATACTGAAGCAAATTCAGCGCCCTGTCCATCTATATCTATATCTACATCACCCAATATATCTGAATTTGAGGTTCCATAGACAGAAATGCCTTGTCCTTTTGCATTCTTTACTTCAAATTTAAGTTTTCCTGCAATATTTGCACTATATGCCCCGTACATATTTGAATAACTGTCACTGCACTCTATGCCGTTTAATCTGATACTCACATCACCGGCTGCACTGGCACTGTTGCTCACACCATACATCGCATTGAGTGTTGTATTACTTATATCCACAGTAACACCACCCAGCGTATGAGCGCCATTGGTCACCGCATACACATATCCAAGCTTGGCGTTCTTTGCCGTCAGGACAACATTGCCCTTCACCGCATAATCTTTGCCTGAGTATGTACCATTTGTCGCAGCATACACATATCCACTGCCCTTGTCAGCCTTGAGCATACTGTTCACTGTGAGGCTGCCATCGATGGTAGATGCATACACTCCGTACAGATAACCGACGTCAACCGTATTGTCCGTATACACGTCCACGCTTCCTGAGGCATATCCTACCTGAATACCGTACACTGTTCCAGCAAATGCATTGTCGGTTATATCAATGTCAATATCCCCATCCACCTTGCTCTGCAATGCACCTTGCAGCTGGGAAACATTGCAATCTCCAGATATGTTGATCTTCATGGATCCTACAGCCTCTGATGAATACAAACATGTCGCCGCAGAAACATTTGATCCCTTATTCACGGTTATTGAAACTGCCGGATTAGAATCTGTGTTCTCATATTCCATGGCTCCTTTGTAGACACCCCATACATTCCCAAGGGATGCCCCGTCAACGGTGATGGAGATCGGAGTCTTAGTCTTTTCTCCATAAACGCCATATACCTGATATGGAAGTATATCTGTGCTGCCATCGATCTCAAATGCTTCCTCACCTTCATCCAGAACTCCATCCCGATCCTTATCATTGTAGACATTGAGTCTCGGCTCCGAACTCGTAGAATTCGGTGATTGCCTGATTATGACAGAATTACCATTCAGATTGATTCCTTCTACACGTGTGGTCGAGCCTTCGTAATACCTGTACTCTATACCCTTTGATGGATCTGCCATGACAAACGTACTGCCATCATCAGTCCCCTCCGCATAGACCGCCACCCCCTGTGCCAGACACAGAGCCGTCGCCAGCGAAAGTACAGCTATACCTCCTCTTAGCTTTCTTTTTCTCATCAATTACCCTCCCTGATAAAACTTTTGTGACCCTTCGTGATACATCTGCACGCTATATTTTGTGCACTATAACACAAAAAGTCCTGTGAATATGTTAGTTTTTGCCACTTTAACCATTCTATCACAGCAAAGTTGCAAATACTATCACCAAATTCACAAGACTTTTTTATGCATATTTCTATTTTATATTCAATTTTATATCTAATTTCATACATTCCAGATATGTGTCCGTATCCATCACGTCAGAATTGGTATATGAATGAGCTGATATGGTATATATCTGTCCTTCTCCAATATCGCAGTACGCTTTGAAGTTATATTCAACGATCACACTTCCATCATCACACCAGTTCTGTGTAAAATAGCTGTAATAATAAAATACCCTTCCATCCATCTCCTTGCTTCCACAGTCCTGAGGCATGGCGTGGTCATTCTTCGCATAAGAATCGACATACTCTTTCAACGATTCATCATCCGTAAGCAACGCTGAATAATCTTTTATAGCTATGTATAAATATGTTTTTCCAGAATCCGACTCATAATATGCTGAGTCCGGATCTGAATCATCTTTTCTCAAATACCCATACGGAAGTCCATACTGAACAGTACGGCATGCACTGGTGAGGGTGTCACTGTCTGCATAATTTTCCTTGTTCTTCAGCGCATTTGCAGAATAAATGATCTTGCCCGTATCGTCATCCGGCTCATCAGTCGACTCACCAGCATTCATCAGCTCCTGTATCCACGTAGATGACTTATCATACATCGCTTTTCGTTCCGCCTCTGTCATATCATCCATATCTTTATTGTAATTTATACAGATAAACAATCTGTCACCTTTATAATCAGGTGTAAGGAATATCTGCATATACTCACTGTAGTCTGTTGTCTCATCATCAGACTGCTGCCTGAGCGCATATTTTATGTAATCTCTGTCCGCGGAATTATACTTTTCAGGATCTGAGTCAACCTCAAACCCGGCTGATCTGCCGGCATCCATCCTCTCATCTTTCGTGTCCCAGAAATCATCCAGAGTCTTTTCCTGATGCAACACCTGTATCCGATGGCCTGTATCAGTATCCAGAAATACACCGTTTTCTGTAACCATAACCAACTCATACTGACCACAGGAAAACTTTATCCCATCGTATACTACATACTCTTCACTCTCATCTGTTTCTCCATACCTTGTAACATCTCCCGCACCATGTCCCCAGGTTATCACACCCATGAACCACAGTGCTGTGATGACGACCAGCACGATTCCTGCGATCACACATGAGCTCCGTATATATTTTCTCCTGCTATCCACTATACCTTCTCCTGTATATCACTAATTGCTCTCTCTATATCCCTCTGATATTCCTTTGTCAGCTCTATTCTCAGAGAAATAAACATTGCCAGAAATATAAGTGCCAGAACGCACGGTATCACAAATGTACTTATGTCATGATCCACATTTGCCAGTTCGCCATCGTCATCTATATATCCGGGCAGTGTGTCCCCAGCTCTGATTCCCTTTGCATCTATCCACATCAGCCTGTGTTTGTCGTCAAGATCGTCATTCAGATATGACACATCAGCCAATGTGTACTGTGCATGAACCTTGTCCACATGCATCAAGACTTCATCACTGTGCTTCCATGCATTCTGAAGTATAATGACAAAGCTTACCACAATACAGAACACTGCCAGAGCCGCAGCTGCATACATAACCACACGCAGCCCACCATGACTGCCAATTCTTACTGTATGCTTCTTGCTGTCACTGCTTTCCTTATCACTGCCTTCCTTGTCACTGATCTCAGATTCTATATTGTCAGTTACAGTCTGGTTGTCACCCACATCTGACACATTTACCGGATCATTGGGAATCTCCACTCTCTGCTCTGCTTCCATCACAGGTTCCTCATCCTGTTCCACACCATTTACAAGTTCATCCAGGCTCAGCCCGAACATTCCGCATATATCCACCAGTTTGTCAAGGTCAGGATAAGCTTTGTCAAGTTCCCACTTGGACACTGCCTGTCTGCTGACGCCTATCTTATTGGCAAATTCCTCCTGGCTCATGTTCATTTTCTTTCTATATTCCAGTATTCTGCTTCCTATCTGTACCATCTGGCATATCTCCCACAATATCACTCTACAATATCTATGTATTTGCACACCTACGCTCACGGCGCACACATAAATTAAGTATATCACTTTGCGCTAACTCTGGGCAACACGTTTTACGAGTTGCTATAGTATATTAAAACAGCCCTATGCAGGCGATATACAAAGAATATATCTGTCCCGCACAGGGCTGTTATTTTGATATTATTTAGTTATCATCTCTGCTATTTCGAAGTATTACAAGTCGTAACAACTGAAGTGATACTGATACCATAGCTGCAACATACGTCATAGCTGCCGCCTTGAGTACACTCTTTGCGCCCTTCAGCTCATCCGGGGCAAGATAACCACTGTCTCTTATGATCTGAATTGCTCTCCTTGATGCGTTGAACTCAACCGGAAGTGTCACTAACTGCAGTATCACCACCAGCGAGAATAACAGGATTCCAATTGTCATACAGAAATTCAGTCTCGGTATGATAAGTCCGATCAGAACCAGAGGCCAGGCAAATGATGAACCAATATTCGCCGCCGGTATGATCGCCGATCTGACAGTCAGTGGTACATAATGTCTTGCATGCTGTATCGCGTGACCACACTCATGTGCCGCAACTCCTATGGCCGCTATCGACCTAGAACCATATACCTTATCAGACAGGTTGAGGGTATGTTCCCTTGGATTGTAGTTATCCGTGAGATCTCCTGGTATATGATGTATCGACACATCGGTTATCCCTGCATTTCTGAGTATCATATAAGCCACCTGATCCGCTGTATATCCAGACCTCGATATCACGCTCTCATACTTCTTGTATGTCGTCTTGACCTGTGCAGATGCTATAAAGCACACCGCCACACCTATGAGAACCAGTATATATGTCGGATCAAAGTAAAATCCAAAATATGGCATATCTATCACCTTTTCCTTTCATGTACATCATCTTTTTCGTTTACACTATCCTATATTATATGCCATTTCCCGTCAACATATATGGACAATACTTCATGCAAATTTCATTTTTATTTTATTTCCCCAAAAGTTCATTAACTCTCCTCTGCACCTTATCATATTCATAACCCGATTTCTTCAACCTGTTTTTTCGATCCTCGCCATTTCCCCAATCTCCGGCTATCACCTCTCTGGCTATCTCGTCAATTGATTTCTTATGTGAGGCTTTCACTATAGCGTTCACCTTTTCCTGAACTTTATCGTAATCATATCCCGCCGTTTTTAATCTCTTTTTTCGATCCTCGCCGTTCCCCCATCTGCCCGCTATGACTTCCTTCGCGATCACATCTATGCTTTTCTTTTTTCTATTCTTATTATTCTTGTTATTCTTATCATTACTTTTCCCGCTATTGCTGTCAGAGCCTTTCCCTTTCGTTTTTCCATTATCACTGTCAGTCTTTATCGCAGCACATTTTCTCCATGTTGCTTTGTCTATATAAGACTTGTTCAGGTCAAGATTCCCTTCATACCCCGGAAGCCGACCCACAGAAGTGTACTGCCTGATAGAACAATCATACTGCCCCTCATTCCACGGATGCTCCTGATATCCAGTCTGCTCATAATCAGGATACTGAGCGACCCACAGCCTGTAGCCAAGATTTTTCACATTATCCATGGCACTCTTCTGAATATATATCAGCGGTTTTACCCTGGTTTTTCTGTACACATAATCGCACCACTCCTTGCACCACGCTCTGTCACTTCTGCCAAACTGTGGATTGTTCTGTCCCTCCCAGTCTAGCACGAGTATGGCTTTGCCCACATATTTCTTACTGTATGCAAGGAAATACTCAGCCTCACTGTGGGGATCACCACCATTTGCATAGTGGAATGCCCCAAGCAGTTTTCCCGCTTTCATCACCTGGTCACAGTGCTTTGCAAAAAATCTGTTCTTGTAGTCCGTGCCCTCCGTCGCTTTCACTATCACAAAGTCACAAGGCACCTTGGTTATATCTATAGTATCCTGCCATGCTGATATATCTATACCATCCATGTATCCTTTTAACGGAGTCTTATTAGAAGCCATAAAATTGTCTCCTGAATTCTTTTGTCTGTATATAATATTCCAGACATTGAATCAAGAGACAAACTCATGATCATTATTCCTAATCTATACTTCTTTGTACTGCATTACATTTGTTGTAGCCATGTCACCTTTATTCATGCCACTTTTCCTTATCTCCGCCCTTGTAAAACCGCTTAAATATCGATATCAGGTAGTCCCATCCCCGGGTACATATAATCGCAATGACAAATGCCCCGAAAAACGCAGCCACAGGATAATACCACGCAAATGCTATGTGATAGAATGATAGTCCAACAAAAAGCCCCACCTCACACACAATGACACTGGTGATCAGAACCTGAAAAGAGGTAGGGATCTTCTTCAGCACTCCTACCTCTTTCGTAAATTCCGTTATTACCGATATCAAAGTGCAAAGAACCGCAACAACTACAAGATATACTGCGAATCTGTCCATGCGTATTCACCTCCTTGTCCATGATATAGTTTAATGTATTCCGGAAGGTGGTATGTGGTTATAAAATATTATTGTGTTCTTAAATCACATTGACTATAATTTTGATATAACTTATACTGTAATTACAATTTTATACATACAATTTGTAATTCTTTTTAAATTAAACCTCGCATTAATGCGGGGTGTTTTACGTTATATGGGAATCTCCAAAATGTATATATACATATAGTAAAATTACTTCTGTAATAAAATAGAATAACGTATTTAACTAGGCAGCCGAGGGGTGTTACACCATATCCGTTCGAGTCTTGGAAGGGAGTGGTGCCTTATGAGTACATATGAGGAATTTATGGTTTTACTTACCATTGCAATACTTATTGTAACTATTCTGAATAATCGAAAGTAAGAAAAAAACACCTCAGCCGGCTAAGCATTGAGGTGTTTTATCTTAAATAGCTTTTCACCGGACGGATAGGAAGTATCTATCGCTCGGCTGTCTTGTTAAGTATATTATACAATATTTTAGACGTTTGTCAAAAATAAATGACCTCCTTGTTTATTTCAAATGGATTACATATTCTTTAATTTCGCTTGGTTGGACATGGAGATACTCGCAGATACGGTTTAATGTATCTGTTTTGAATATTTCACTTTTGCTGATTTTAGACACAACATTTGCACTTATCCCAGTATCTTTGCACAGTTGTGTCTTTGTTATTTTGCGTTCATTTAAAAGTGTGTCAAGTTTATAATATACTATCATGTATTCCGACTTCCTTTTATATGTTCAAAGATAGCATATTATTTGACTTTCTTCATGAAATTAAATACTAATGCACTCTTAAAATATATTTACGTACTTGTGACCGTCTACACTTTATGTAGGTGCATTAAAAGGGTAATTTGACGTTTACAGCGAATACGTCTTATGCTCTACAGGAAAATGAATCATTCAATATAGAGCTATCAGACACTCTTGAAAGTGATATTGTATTCACTTCTGATGTATATGGATATATTGATGCAGATTATGTTATTACAGTCAAGGAAGTCTACGTATATCTGAAGTCTACATTAAAAAACTTTGTAGACTTCTCGTAGACATTTGCATAGTATGAACGTGTAGACTAGAAAAATCAACAAAAAAATAGAGAGCCTTTAGATCTCTCTAAAAGCCCTCTAAACCATTTAAATACTAGGTTTTTATTTAGAACTTGCCAGCGTTAGCAGCTTCCTCAACAGAAACAGCTACAGCAACTGTAGCACCAACCATAGGGTTGTTACCCATTCCGATAAGTCCCATCATCTCTACGTGTGCAGGAACTGATGATGAACCAGCGAACTGTGCATCACTGTGCATACGTCCAAGAGTATCTGTCATACCGTATGAAGCAGGACCTGCTGCCATGTTATCTGGGTGAAGTGTACGTCCTGTACCACCGCCTGATGCTACTGAGAAGTACTTCTTACCCTGCTCGATACACTCCTTCTTGTATGTACCTGCAACTGGATGCTGGAAACGTGTAGGGTTTGTTGAGTTACCTGTGATAGATACACCAACATTCTCCTTGTGCATGATAGCAACACCTTCCTGAACATCATCAGCGCCGTAGCACTTAACTGTTGCACGGATACCATCTGAATATGCCTTCTCGTATACTACATTGAGCTCAGCCTTCTTGTAGTCATACTTTGTCTCAACATATGTAAATCCATTGATTCTTGAGATGATCTGAGCTGCATCCTTACCAAGACCGTTAAGGATAACTCTAAGAGGTTTTTTACGAACCTTGTTAGCCTTCTCAGCGATACCGATAGCACCCTCAGCGGCAGCGAATGATTCGTGACCTGCGAGGAATGCGAAGCACTCTGTATCCTCTTCAAGAAGCATCTTGCCGAGGTTACCGTGACCAAGACCAACCTTTCTCTGGTCAGCTACAGAGCCAGGGATACAGAAAGCCTGAAGTCCCTCGCCGATAGCAGCAGCAGCGTCAGCAGCTCTTGTGCAGCCCTTCTTGATAGCGATAGCGCAGCCTACTGTGTAAGCCCACTTAGCGTTCTCAAAGCAGATAGGCTGAATGCCCTCAACGAGCTTATAAATGTCAAGACCCTTAGCCTTGCATACGTCAGCACACTCTTCGATAGTGTTGATACCGTACTGATTGATAACAGCAAGGATCTGCTTTTCTCTTCTCTCATATGATTCAAATAAAGCCATTGTAACAAATCCTCCTTATTCTTTTCTTGGGTCAACGATCTTAACAGCGTCAGCTACTCTGCCGTACTGACCCTGTGCTTTCTCAAAAGCAGTGTTAGCATCGTCGCCAGCCTTGATGAAGTCCATCATCTTGCCGAAGTTTACAAACTTGTAGCCGATGATCTGATCGTCTGCATCCAA
>OLNQ01000036.1_pt1 | contig 144262 bp, 126 predicted proteins | sample 1672821 | NCBI WGS metagenome assembly OLNQ01 (sample SAMEA3136727, study PRJEB25190) | human gut metagenome | biome: human gut; feature: human-associated habitat; material: faeces | place: Austria | collected 2013 | reverse complement strand
TACCGTTTCGGTATCTTCATTGGTGATCTGTTGAGTAGGCATTGGTACACCATCAGCTATTGTCACTTCAACCACTTTGGCATTATCAACTGTGTCCACCGACTTCTCATTAAATATATTGTTACCAAATGTATAGGCTTTTGTTCCAAACATAACAACCACTACTACAGCAATTGCAATAAACAATGCATTAAGTGACAATGAAACAACCATTCTTATAGATTTATTATTCATAATCAAATATCCATTCCCGTCCGACTAAATATAGTTATGATGATTAATTATTCAAGAAATCAACATCGAATTCAATTGTCTCAACTACAGTTCTGCATATATCCTGAACCATACGGCACAGACAGACCTCAGACAGCAGATATCTGTTGACCATATCCTGTCTTCTCATATCTGCATATCTATTATTAAGATCCTCCTGTGCGGCAAATATATCATCAACCTTACCACTATTCTGTATATCAAAATTCTGTCTTCTGAACTCATCAATACTTCTCTTTAAATTAGGGTCTTTATCTATAATAGCCTCTAGTCTTTTATATTCAATATATTCAGGGCTTTCTTTTATAGCTTTGCTTAGTTCAAGCTTTAACTGCTCAATTCTCTGCATTAATATCTCCCATTATAACTGATTACATCTGAGCTTCCATAATAATTGGAAGAATAACTGGATTTCTCTTCATCTTCTTCCACAAATATTCGCTGAGATCATCTTTGATAATGTTCTTAATCTTGCTCCAGTCAGTGATATTCTTATCAAGACATCTAAGAACAGAATCTGTAACTATAGCTCTTGCCTCATCAAGCAGTTCTTCTGCCTCTCTTACATATACAAAGCCTCGAGTTACAATATCCGGTCCTGCAACAAGCTGTCCTGTATACTTCTCAAGTGTGAGAACAACAATTATAATACCATTCTCTGCAAGATTCTGTCTGTCTCTTAATACAATATTACCTACATCACCAACACCAAGTCCATCGACAAGAATAGCTCCTGTGTGAACCTTTCCAACGATTGCAGCCTTCTCATCACTAAGTTCAATAACATCACCTGATTTGGCTATAATAACATCTTCCTTATCATATCCAAGTGACATTGCAACTTCCTTCTGTGCTATAAGGTGTCTGTATTCACCGTGTACTGGTATAGCATACTTTGGCTTAAGAAGTGAATATACAAGCTTTATCTCTTCCTGACAGGCATGTCCAGATACATGTGTATCCTGGAATATAACCTTAGCGCCCTTCATTCCAAGTTCATTGATAACTCTTGCTACAGACTTCTCATTACCAGGAATAGGTGTTGATGAAAATACAACACAGTCGCCCGGCTGGATAGATACCTTTCTATGAAGGTTAGCTGCCATTCTTGAAAGGGCTGCCATTGACTCTCCCTGACTACCTGTTGTAATAAGCACAATCTGCTCAGGTGTGTAATTCTTCATAGCCTCTGTCTCTATAAGAGTACCATCTGGAATATGAAGATATCCAAGGTCTTCAGCAACATCTATAATATTGACCATACTACGGCCTTCTACGCATACTTTTCTTCCATATGCAACTGCCGCATTAATAATCTGCTGTACTCTGTCTACATTAGAAGCAAATGTTGCAATTATAATTCTGCTGTTCTTATTATCATTAAATATCTTGTCAAATGTACTTCCTACAGTTCTCTCTGACATTGTAAAGCCCGGTCTTAAAGCATTAGTACTATCGCACATAAGTGCAAGCACGCCCTTCTTTCCAAGCTCTGCAAATCTCTGTAAATCTATTGGTTCACCATTAACTGGTGTATAATCAACCTTAAAGTCACCTGTATGGACAAGAATACCTGCTGGAGAGAATATTGCAAGTGCAGCTGCATCTGCAATACTGTGGTTAGTTCTTATAAATTCCACCCTGAAATCACCAAGAGTAACTGACTGTCCATATCGTACAACTTTTCTTTTAACTTCACGAAGCATATTATGTTCTTTTAGCTTAGACTCTATAAGTCCCATTGTAAGACGTGTAGCATATATAGGAACATTAACTTCCTTTAATACATAAGGAATTGCTCCGATGTGATCCTCGTGGCCATGTGTAATAACAAACGCTTTAACCTTATCAATATTCTCCTTAAGATAAGTAACATCTGGAATAATAAGGTCAATACCAAGCATTTCTTCTTCTGGAAAGCTTAAACCGCAATCCACAACAACAATACTGTCATCGTATTCGATGGCAGTTATGTTCATTCCAATCTGTTCAAGGCCTCCAAGTGGAATCACCTTAACAGAACCGACATTTTCTTTTTTCATTAAGCACCTCATTCTTTATTCAATTATATAAGTTCAATATCATCATCCATAAGTTCCGCAAATATTCTGCTGATTGCATCAAATTCTGTATCATCCTCAACAAATTCATATACTGCATCTGCATCTGCTTCACTTGATGTGTCTTTTAAAATGTAACATTCCGCATCTGTATCTTCCTCATCAGAAGAATCTGTTACTAATAAATAATTAACTCCATTCGCTCTTGTCTCTTCAATAATATATAATTCAACATTCTCGTTATCATCTGTAACAAATGTGAGCTTTTCCATATTAATTTAAACCACCTTTATTAATTCATTTACCTGCCTGCATTAGCCTGACAGTCAAGATAACCTTGTAATATAAACACAGCAGCAATCTGGTCAATAACTGCCTTTCTGTTCTCTCTTCTTACGCCGCTTTCCATAAGTGCCTTCTCTGCTGAAACTGTTGTAAGTCTTTCGTCCCACATAATGACTTCAAGCCCTGTTCTTCTCTCAAGATTCTTAGCAAACTCTTCACAGGCTATAGCTCTCTCACCTACAGTATTATTCATATTCTTAGGGAGTCCGACAACTATCTTCTCAACGTCATTCTCTTCAATAATAGCTTCTATTCTGGCGTATGTCTTTCTAAGCTTATTCTCTTCTTTTCTTGTGATTGTCTCAACAGGCTGTGCTGTAATGCCAAGTGCATCGCTTAACGCCACGCCCACTGTCTTTGTTCCATAATCCAATCCAATTATTCTCATAACTTAATTATAAACCCTTACCCTCTATGAAGTACTTGATAACCTCTTCTACAAGTTCATCTCTTTCTACCTTCATAATAAGGCTTCTTGCATTGTTATGACTTGTAATATATGTTGGATCTCCTGACATAATATAACCTACTATCTGGTTAACAGGGTTATATCCTTTTTCTTTTAATGCAAGATATACTTGTTCAAGTATTCCTTCTACTGATATTGTCTTTTCTGGCTGTGTTCTAAAAAATTGTGTATTATTATCTATCATATCTACCACGTCCCTTTCGTATACCTTATTATAATATAACATATCACCAAATAAAACAAGAGAAAAATCAAAAACCACCATCTGATGAATAACATAATACTATCATTCATCAAATGGTGTTTAATTTGTTATACTATATAATCTTCCACTTAATATGTCAACATTTAATTCAATGCCGATACGCTGTTTTCTGGCATAATTCCTACTGATATATTAAGATTTCCATTTCTTACCCTTAATTCGTCAATGAAATCTTTTTCTGCATCATCATTTTTTAATCTGATTTCATATGTAAGCTCATACATTGTGCCCATATTAGTTGTCTTAACTTTATTTAATCTGTTCTCAGACGTGTATTTATCAAACAGATCATCAAATACCGAATTATAGTTAAGGCTTTCTGGAATAACAATTTTAAGCTGCTTACGTCCTTCATTCCTATCTACAAAACCTAATGCTGATATAAGTATTAAAAGCAAAAGCATAACTGCTGTAAATGCTGCTGCAAATGTTACATATCCAAGACCACAAGCAAGACCTGCTGCCATTGTAAAGAACACAATTGAAATATCCTTAGCACTTCCCGGTGCACTTCTGAATCTTACAAGTGCAAATGCTCCTGCCATCGAAAATGCTCTTGCAACATTGCTTCCCACAAGAAGAATAACGACTGATACAACCGCTGGAAGCATTAAAAGACCAATTATAAAATTCTTCTGGTAACCTTCTTTTTTGCAGATGTACATATATACAATTGCAATAATAACTCCCATTACGATTGATGCACCTAAAGATATTGCCGCCTGGCTGATATTTATTGAATTATCCGCTGTTGATGTAAATATTGATTCAAACATAATATTGCTCCTTTTAATTTATACTTTTGTTATTAGATACATATTGCACTTTTTCCATACTGTCCATACTGACAGCCATATACATTACCGTATTCCTTTGCATATTCATTAGGTGCTATCTGGTTACTCAATTCCTCTGTATCTTTATCATAACCTTCAAGCACATATCTTTTATATTCTGTTCCATATTTAGAGAATGAAACAGGATATATATGCAGATCCGAAAGACATCTTGTAAACCACATCGGTACTGCACCGCTTATTTTAATCTCCATAAGATACAATCTGTCAGGAATAAGCTTGTTGCCATAGCTTCCGCTCTCAAGCCTTACATCGCCTCTCCTTGTTGTTATATTAGTATCAAATGTAACTCTGAAATCACCATCATTTTTTTCAAAATAAGCATACCTGTCATATGAAAGATATACCTTTGGCTTTAATGTATACATTTTCTTAAAATAATCAATCTCTTTAAGCACCTGTGTGTTAATACATTGTGTGTCACTCTCAGGATACACATCACTTTCCATATACTTATATGCGTCTTTTAGTACAATTGATGTTCTGCGTTTATTAACAATACCATTATATTTCTTCTTAATCTCAAGAAACACCTTGTCTTCTCCACAAGGAGTGCCATAGCTTCTCATTCTGAGTTTCTCCTTGTATACAGGCTTCTCAATTGAACTTCTTATAAGCCTGTTGTCATCAGTATCATAATAAATGTTACATATACTATAAAATTGTCCATTAAGATTATATTTATCCGGCTCCATATAATCATTTATTCGTTCAAGCAGCCTTCTGAAAGTGTGTTCATCAAGCATATATTTTTTCTCATATCTGTTGAATACTTCAATCGCCATACACTGGCCTCCAATCTTTCCTGCACATCTTAATATCCTCTGCAAGTTACTTCACAACGCGTTTTCCTGTGAACAATTGTATATTACTTGGAAATTGTGACCAAATGATGTAAAAAGTAAGTAAAAAATGTGATATTGCTGTGTATTCTGGCATTCGCAATCTTAATATCCCAATGTCTTAATTCTTTATGACTATATGAAATCACTCTGTCTTCTAAATATATCCATACAACTATATAAAGAAACAAAAAAATCCGGCAGTACACTGCTTAAACGCAACATACTGCCGGAGTATTTATAAGTATTAATCTTAATTCAACTGCTCACTAACTGGTCTATTCTGCCAATTAATATATACATTCTAGTAACCTACCGCTGGTGCGAAGGTTTCCTTAACTGCACAATACTTGTCAGCAAGGCATACAAGCCAGGCTTCCCTGCACATAGGTGGAACTATCGTAAGAGGAAACATATGTCTTGAGATTATATTTCTTTCTATATCGCCAAGATTATATTCCTTCTCTGCATTCCTTAGTGCTGTTGCAGGATGTGTAAAGCCGTGGAAATGATGTCCCTTTCTCTTTATGTGCCAGTCATATAAGAAATAATCGTGTAAAAGTGCTCCTCTTATAAGTGCTTTCTCATTCACCTTTAAATGAAAGAATTCTGCAAGCTTAAGACTTGCTCCTGCCACACCTACACTATGCTCATATACTGTTGTTAAACCGTGCTGTATAGCATTCTTCTCGTGTGCAAGATTGCCTTCCTGCTCTAATTCAGAAAGCACAAAATTAAAAAGCTGCTGTCTTTCTTCTGATAACTTCAATTCATTCTCCATTCTGATACTCAGCCATTAATCTTCATATCATATTAATATCCCACATACAATAAGTTACTTTATATGAACAGGAAATTCAAGTTAGTCTATATGAACCTTTCATCCCATCCGGCAACATTATAGCACACATATATTCATATAACAATATATTATCACACAATATTTATACAATATGTACGTCCATCTGGTTAAATGGAATTTCTATGCCGTTCTTATCAAATTCCGACTTGTATTCTTCAAGAAGTGCAAATCTTGTATCCCAGTAATCTTCTGTCTTTACCCACGCTCTTGTCTCAAGTGTCACACAACTTTCATCAAGGCTCTTTACTATAACCTTCACTTCCTTATCCTTAAGGATTGAATTATCAGCTGCAAGAATATCACTTAATATATTCTTGGCAAGCTTTAAATCAGATGAGTAACCTATAGACATCTCGATATCAAGACGTCTGTTATCTTCAGCACCCACATTTACAATATTAGAATTAGATAATGCACCATTAGGAAGCATTACCACCTTGTTATCAACTGTTGTGAGCTTAGTGTAAAGAAGCTCTATAGTTCTAACAGTTCCCTCAAGATTACCAACTACTATATAGTCACCAACCTTAAATGGCTTAAATATAAGTATAAGCACTCCGCCTGCAAAGTTAGAAAGCGAACCCTGTAATGACATACCTATTGCAAGAGCTGCTGAACCAAATACAGTTACAAGTGAAGTTGTCTGTATTCCAAGTTCATCAATAACCATAAGTATAAGCACTGAATAAAGTGCAAATCTTATTATTGACATTGTAAAATTAACAACACCTGGGTCTAAGCTTCCTTTATCAAATACTTTCTTTAAGAATTTCATACAAAGTGCTATTACTTTCTTACCAACAAACCATATGATAATAGCGAATAAAATCTTCCATATTCCAGTAAGTCCCCAGTGTGTAATCTGTTCAACTATACTTGTTATCTGCTCCATAACACATATGCGTATATCGTAAACACCTTATCTTTCATATTTACTAATATACTTTCTCCTTCCTTTATAATATTGCTGGTTCTCATATTATCCATTTTTTTAATTTCCAATGTCAGGATTATATGTCTGTCCTGTCCCCATATGTTCCAGTTTATTTTTTAAGCTGACTTAACCTAAGCTTCATTTCCTCGTCTATTCTTTCGCTTTCCTTAACTGCTTCTAAAGCTTTCTTCTCAGCTTCCTTTCTTGCATTCTGTGCAAGCCTTAAGCTTTCCTTGGCTTCCTTCTCAGCATTTGCCGCCCTCACAGCCTCTTCTTCCGCCTTATCAGCAAGTTCTCTTGCTAAATCAACTCTTTTTTCTGCTTCAACCTTAGCCGCCTTAGCTTCATTTTTAATCTGGATTTCTTTAATCTCAATATCAGTATATGGTTCATACTTATATACAACCATTGCTGATGCTGGTATATCAACAAACATCTTATACCTATCATTGCTGTCAGCTTCAACCGCTGACTTCACAACAACATCTTCCACCTTGCCATCACCGCCATATTCCTCATTGTCACTGTTAAATACAAGCTTGTACTTTCCAGCCTTAGGTACATTTAACTCATAAGCCTTTCTTTCAACCGGAGTGAAATTAACTGCCACTATGTCCATATCTTTATCTGACGAATATCTTGCATATGAATAAACTGTTAATTCTGCATTATAATTATCAACCCACTCAAAACCATCTGATGAGCTGTCTGCCTCATACATTGAATTATCTGTTGTATACAATGTGTTGAGTGCCTTTATATATGCTTTCATCTGCTTATACGCCGGTTCTTCAAGTCTGCTTAAAATCTGCATTTTATCATCATCTACAGACACTAATGCACCTGTATCATTGCCATAAGACACACATACTGGTCCTGGGTAAGTATATATATATCCTAATACTGCCCTTATATCAGAAAGTCTCTGCTTATCGTCATTGCCAGATACCATTGCATATAAAGTATCATCTTTTAATGCCTCGTAAGTAAGGTTGGTAATAAAATGTTCCTTATAATGATATAACATTTCATAAGTAACCCTGTTATACATTCCCTTTCTAAACAATGGATCCTGCTTTACAAACTCAAAGAATTCCTCATTAAAGCCATCATTTAACTTATAATCAAAACCAAGACTGTCCTCATTATCATTATTTCGTGTAACGTCTGACCACAAGCTCTTTTCATCTGCTATAGTTATCACGCCGTCATTACTCTTATGGACATATTCATTCATCTGCTTTATGAATTCTATGGCATCAAGATTTTCATTGCCGCCATACATATTAGGCGTCCATTCGCCAGGATTCTTGCCATAATCAAGATATAACATCGTTGCTGTGTCTGTAATCTTAATTCCGTCTATATTATATTCATCAAGCCACATAGCTATAGCTGATATAAGGAAGCTTCTTACCTCGCCCTTCTCATAGGCAAATGTTGTTATATTCATCTGAGGCTTTTCAATTATCCTTGGCTTAAGATAACCATAACAGTCACCACCATCATAATTAACTATACTTCTTATATCAATGCCAAAATAAGCTACATTAAAATCAATAATTACACCTATTCCGTTATTATGAAGTTCCTTAATCATATGCTTGAAATCTGTAGCTGTTCCATACTGTGATGATGGTGCATAATAACCTGATGCACCATAACAATAACCTGTCTTTTCAAAAATACTGTCACTGCCCTTTATAAGAACATAAGTATATCCTGTATCTTTAACATACTCTGTAATATATCTGGCTATATCCATATAATTAACCTTAGCCTTATTCACAGGAATATTATCATATGCAATCTCAAGTATAGACAAAGGCTTATTAACACCCTTTATCTGTTTTCTTTGCTTTACCCATTTAACATTATCTTGTACAGCCTGTGGCTCACCTGTTACAGAGTGTGCATCTGCGTACTGTGTAATCTGTCTGGCATACGGATCAAGCTTTAATACAGTATTAGTACCTTTGAACTTTATCTCATACATATATTCCTGTCCAGCTTCAAGTTGTGGAATGAATATTTCATATATACCATTGTCGGTAATACGCTCCATCTGGTATATCCTTCCATCCCAGCTATTAAATTCGCCTACAACACTTACTCGTAACGCATTAGGTGCCCATGTTCTAAAAAGCACACCTGAAATGCCGTCTTTTTCGCACACCTTATTACCAAGAAGGTTATATGCATTGTATTCAGTTCCTGCTGCGAACTTGTTAAATATAACTTCTGACTTATCAAATCTGCCAAATGAATATGGGTCACGTAATCTTGTAATATGCCCATTCTTATCTTCAATATTAAGAACATATTTAACATTTTTCTTAATCGGTATTAATGCCGCAAAAAATCCAGCATCATCAACTTTTTCAAGTTGTATGGCTCTTTTTCTTTCACTTACTGATACACTTACAGATACAGCATCCGGTCTGAACACCTGTATAAGATACCCCTCTTTTACAAGGTGGCCGCCTAATATACTGCAAGGCTGACTGCTTTCCGAATACACAATTTCTTCAATCGCAGGCCAATCCATAAGCTTATATAACTTATTATCCATACCCTTCTCCATTTCTATGGCTGTTTCTTATGCCATACGGTTCATCCACTGTTCAAACAACTTAGTCCATTCATATACTTCCGGCTGATAATGTTTGCCACCCTTTGTAGCAGTTTCTTTAGTTCCAAGTCCCAATCCATGACAGCCATCTGGAAATACGTGATATTCAAACTTAACATTATTCTTTCTTAATGCTTCTACAAACAAAAGTGAATTCTCTAATGGAACAGAATTATCATCAAATGTATGCCATACAAAGCTTTCCGGTGTATCTTTAGACACCTTATTCTCTAATGATATATCATCTATATATTTATCATAGTTTTCACCAAGCAGCTTTACAAACGAACCCCTATGTGAATTTTCCCCAGCTGTTATTACAGGATAACCTAAAAGAAGTCCATCTGGTCTTACATATTCCTTATCACATCCCAGATATTTTTTTGCAAATGATGCAACCATATCACCACTCCACATAGTACCAAGACATGCCGCAAGATGTCCTCCAGCTGAGAAGCCTGCAAGTATAATTCTGTCAGGATTAACATCCCATTCCTTAGCGTGATCCCTTACCCACTTAACTGTATAAGCCGCTTCATATACCTGTGTCGGATATACATATGGTGCAAGGCTGTATCTTAATACTACCGCATTATACCCAAGATCCAGCATTTTAATAGCCATAGACTCGCCTTCTCTTGGTGAATGATGGTCATATCCACCACCTGGACATATTATAACAAGTGGTCTGTTAAATGGGTCCTGATAATCCGGGTACATTTCTTTAATATATGTTGTTATTGTTGCTTTTTTATCCGGTGTCTTTAACCCAAGTTCCTCATATGGAAGTTCAATATCGTATACTTTATGTAACATAATAATCCTCTTTTCCATTCTATATTCTTTACATCTATTTTGAACCATATACTTATTCTTCAATCTTATGTATAAACAATCCACTTCTTAACTTTGGCTCAAACCATGTAGACTTTGGTGGCATAAGCCTGCCCGCATCGGCTACTGCAAAAAGCTCTGCTATGGAAGTTGGATACATTGAAAATGCCAGCACGCAATCAGTATGACATCTTTTCTCAAGCTCCAAAAGTCCTCTTATTCCGCCAACAAAATCAATTCTCTTGTCCGTCTTAGGGTCATGTATACCAAGTACAGGCTCTAACAGGTTATTCTGAAGTATTGCAACATCAAGCCCATCTACAGGATCATCTGATAATATATCCTTCTTAGCCTTAAGCTTATACCACTTCTCATCAAGATACATTCCAAATTCCGCCTTATAAGCCGGTTCTACTGCTGCAGCACTTTCTTCTATTTCAAACTTTTCTTCTATCTTCTTAATAAATTCTTCTTTACTGTAGCCATTAAGGTCTTTTACAACTCTGTTATAAGGCATTATCATAAGTTCTTCATCTGGGAAAAGAACTGAAAGGAAATAATTAAATTCCTCCTCACCTGTATAATCAGGGTGTTCTTCCCTTCTCTTTAAACCGACCTTAACTGCTGATGCCGCCCTGTGATGTCCATCTGCTATGTAAATATCATCTATTCCTGCAAATGCTTTCTCAATATTTTCTACTGACTGTGCATTTGAAATCTTATACACCTGATGTCTTATACCGTCTGGTGAGGTAAAACTGTAGAGTGGCTTTGTTTCCTTGGCTTTGACTACTTCATTTCTTATAACCTCATCAGCCCTGTAAGCAAGGAATATAGGTCCTGTCTGTGCAGAACATCTGTCAACGTGGTTAATTCTGTCCTGTTCCTTATCAGCCCTTGTATTCTCGTGCTTTTTAATAATATTGTTATTATAATCATCTATGGAAGCACAGGCAGCTATTCCTGTCTGTGTTCTGCCATTCATTGTAAGCTCATACACATAATATGCCTTATCTGTATCAGTAATAAATGTACCATCTGCAATTCTGCTATCCAAAAGCTCCCTTGCCTTGTCATACACACAGTCTGCATATGTATCTACACTGCTGTCAAACTGTGTCTCAGCCCTGTCTATCGCAAGAAATGACAATGGCTCACGTTCTACTTCCTTTAACGCTTCCTCTCTGTTGTATACATCATAAGGAAGTGCCGCCACTCTGTCTGCAACCTTTTCATCAGGTCTTATACACTCAAATGCTTTAATAACTGCCATACTGCCTCCAATCTGCCCTGCATAACAGGGCTTTATCTTATTTTATACTTAATTATCTTATTCATACTAACATTGTATATCAATAATTCGTATAACATATTATACAAATACACAGGTATTGTCACTTTACCTAATGGCTGATATGTAATAATTCGTGTGCCTTGTGTGATAATGGCTCACCAAAATAATCTTTGTAGCACTGCATTACTGATGGATTTTCGTGTGAAAATCTGAGATTATTCACTTTATCAAGTCCATAAAGCACCTTGCTTCTATTGGCTACTTTGTTATCATCATCTTTAATAGGCTGTCCACCACCATTAATACATCCACCAGGACAAGCCATAACTTCAACAAAGTCATAATGTGCCTTGCCTGTTGCAATAGCTTCCATAAGCTTTCTTGCATTAGAAAGATTGCTTGCAACCGCAACCTTAAGTATATTGCCATTAATTGTAAACTTAGCTTCCTTCCAGCCGTCAAGACCTCTTACACACTGGAAAGCATCAGGTTCTGGATTAGTCTTATTAACAAGGTAATAAGCACTTCTAAGTGCGGCTTCCATAACTCCGCCTGTAGCACCAAATATAACACCTGCTCCGCTTCCTACACCTAATGGGTCGTCAAATTCTTCTTCCTCAAGTTCCTGAACTTTTATAAAGAAAGACTTTAACATACGTTCCACTTCTCTTGTAGTAAGAACCGCATCAACATCTTTACCATTATCCCATGTACATTCATCTTTCTTGGCAAGACAAGGCATAAGTGATACACAGAATATTCTTTCAGGCTCTACGCCCAGCTTTTCTGCATAATATGACTTAGTCACCGCTCCAAACATCTGCTGTGGTGACTTTGCTGTTGAAAGCCTGTCCACATACTGAGGATATTCCTTCTTTATAAAGTTGACCCAGCCCGGACAGCACGATGTAAACATTGGAAGTCCTGACTCCTTAATCTCTGGAAGTCTTTCAAGAAGTTCGCTTCCCTCCTCCATAATAGTAAGATCTGCTGAAAATGTTGTATCAAATATGTAATCAAAGCCAATCCTTCTAAGTCCTGCAACAAGTCTTTTGGCTGTTGCGAAATCTTTAGAAAGTCCAAAGCCTTCACCCCACGCTGTTCTTACAGCTGGGGCTATCTGAACGACTGTTATAATATTCTCATCTTCAACTGCATCAAGAACACGGCCTACATCATCTCTTTCCCTTAATGCACCTACTGGACAGTTCACAACGCACTGTCCACATAGAGTACAGTTAGTCTCCTGAATAAGTCTGTTCTTAGCCACATTCACAGTTGTTCTTGAACCTGTATTAACTACGTCCCATACGTGCATACCCTGAACATTATCACATATCTGCACACAACGCATACATTTAATACATTTGTTATTCTCTCTTATAAGTGGAAATGTCTTATCCCATTTATTCTTTTCAAGAATAGAGTCATAAGGCATCTCAGATATATTAAGTTCATTGGCAAGTGACTGTAATGTACAGTTACCGCTTCTTACACAGGAAGCACATTCATAATCGTGCTGTGAAAGTATAAACTTAACATTAGTCTTTCTTGTTGTACGTACCTTTCTTGTGTTAGTACGGATAACCATACCTTCCTGAACAACATTATTGCACGCCGTAACACATCTGTCCTGTCCCTCAACCTCAACAACGCACACACGGCACGCACCTATTTCATTAACTTCCTTAAGATAGCAGAGTGTAGGTATCTCAACGCCTACTTTTCTTGCAGCTTCAAGGATAGTTGTACCATCTTCTACTGATATAGCTATACCATTAATTGTTGCATTTACCATTGTTCTTCTCTGCCTCCTCTGAATGCTCCAAATCCAAAATGGTCACATCTTAGACAGCGCCCAGCCTCCTGACACGCTTCCTCACAAGAAAATCCATATTCGATTGGCTCAAAATCATTCTTTCTTTCTGCCGCATCTCTTAACGCAACCTCAACTCTTCCACAGGCAACCTTATCTTCATTGCTTGCATACGGAATTTCAACATCACATGTAATCTCGTGGTTAAATCCTAAATATTCATCTATATTAGCCGCCGCAACTTTACCTGCCGCAATAGCCTTAATAACTGTCGCTGGTCCAGTTACACAGTCACCACCTGCAAAGACACCCTCAGACATTTCTCCGTCCTGTGGTGTAATATTACCTGTATTAAGTGCTGATATAACACCTCTCTGAACCTTAATACCGTGTTCCTCGAAGCTCTTAGTCTCTATACCTTGTCCGATAGCAACAACTATAAGGTCACTTTCTAATAAAACCTCATCTTTAGCCGCTGCCTTAGGAGCTGGTCGTCCGTGTGAAACCCTTGATATCATCTGTGGCTTTACAATAAGTCCTATAGCATTACCTTCTTCGTCCTGCTTAATACGCACTGGTGACATAAGTTCAAGAACATCACAGCCTTCCGCCTCTGCACCCTCAACTTCTTCTTCAAGGGCAGTCATATCTGCTTTACGTCTTCTGTATACAATGCTTACCTTGCTCGCACCAAGTCTTATTGAAGAACGGGCAACGTCCATTGCCACGTTACCACCACCGATAACGATAACCTTCTTGCCTGTATAATCTGGCATATCTCCATCACCGATAGCACGAAGCATCTCTACAGCAGATGTAATGCCGCTCTTGGCATCCTCGCCTTCTATACCAATCTTTTTATCAGCGTGTGCTCCAATTGATATGTATGTAGCATCGTATTCTTTGGTTATATCATCAAATGATATATCCTTTCCTACGCTTATATTCTTCTTAACTTCTATTCCTGTTGAAAGTATTGAGTCAATTTCCTCGTCAAGCTTCTTTCTTGGAAATCTATAATTAGGAATACCATATCGTAACATTCCGCCAAGCTGCTTTCTCTGCTCAAATATAGTAACCTTATGTCCCATAAGTGCAAGATAATAAGCCGCACTAAGACCACCCGGTCCGCCACCGATAATAGCAACCTTCTTGCCTGTCGGTGCTTCACATTCTGGAACCGGAACAATACCTGAATTATCAACAGCCATTTTCTTAAGTCCACGGATATTAACAGGTGCATCTATAATTGTTCTTTTACATCTGTTCTCACAAGGGTGCTCACATATATAAGCACAGGTTGTTGGCATTGGGTTATCCCTTCTTATAAGTCTTACCGCATCAGCATATCTTCCCTGCTGTACAAGTGCTATGTAACCTGGAATATCAACACCTGCAGGACATGACTTAACACAAGCAACCGGCTGGTTACTGTTGCATGAACAGAAACCATTATGTATATGTGATTCAAAATCATCTATACAGCCATCAACTGACTTTAATGCAAGCTTTGCAGCTTCATATCCTATTGCACAGTCTGCTGAATAATATATACCTTCTGCTGTAAGCTTAATATTCTCTACTGTCTCCTCATTTGCCTCACCATCAAGAACATTATCAAAAAGTCTTGCAAGCTGTCTTAATCCTACACGGCAGGGAACACATTTACCACACGACTGTGCAAGACACATTTTTATAAATGACCTTGTAAGGTCAACTGGACAAAGCCCAGGAGGACTGGCTACAATTCGTCTTTCAAGATCCTGATATAAAGACTCCATCGTAACCTGAGCCTTATCTTTAGTTAATATCGTTAATCTACTCACTAATAAATAGACCTCACTTTCTATATAATATTACTACTTTCAATCTGCAATCCGACACCAATATATAATCTGATATCATCATTGCAGCTTTCTTCAATATCTAAACTACTATAGTGTAACATTACCATTAATAATTGACAACAAAGGTTATTTCTTTAACAAACTAACACAAATACCATATTTTACATACAATTCTTAATACAATGTGCTGTCCTGCAAACTTTTACAACTAAACACCTTATTATCCAAATAATACACGATATCACCGTAAATACGCCATACAATTAACTTAATCTAATATTATACCGCCACGCATTATTATGCAAGCGGAAACAGGTAGGCATTTCACACTACTGTGCAGGAAAAATAGCAAGCCTTGTCACAATTCAGGAAAAATTGTAATCTAACTCGAAAATTCTGACTAACAAGAAAGGACAGCCGACTTCCTCGACTGTCCCTTATGGATAACTATTTTATTATTGTTGTATATCGTCCTATAATTAAAACGCACGGGGTTCTTGGTCTTTGACTTGTAATAAAGTTCTATAATGTGACCACGACAGCAAAATATCTGATTGTTGACACGCTGTGTCGACAATCTTAGGAAAAGTTTTATAAAACCTCCGACAATAATATAGATTACTTCTGTCATATCCTTTTCCATATCGCTAAGTCAGTTCTTTAGAATTTTCTTTTATTACCTTTTAAATTTATATTTTCCTTTTCCATAACCAGATACTGGTTCAATAATATCTGCCTGAACCAGATTTGAAAGAAGCTTAGAAGCACCTGAACCTTTCAGCTCAAGAAGTTCCATAACTGCACTTCTGCCAAACACTTCATCAAAGCCATACTTCTCAAAAAGTCTGTAAATATGGACTGTCGTTTTTACAGAAAATTTACCTATTTTTCCTGAGAGCAGACTTTCAATGTCCACTTTTTTATTCTCAATGTCCACTTTTTCACTTTCAATATCCACTTTTTCATTATTCAAAAGTCCACTTATATGAAGATTTCTATTATGGAGTTCATTTTTCTCATTCAAAAGCAGATTCCTTAAGAACGCTTCAAGATATTCTGTTGTTTCGTGAATACCTTTTTGAAGATTTGTATAATTAGCACGGACAAGAGCATTTCTGAAATACCACGCATTTTCCGCAAAAATATCATTCGTTGCAGAAAAACCAAGTGTCCTCAAATACTTAATAAAAAATACTGCCGTTGTTCTTGTATTGCCTTCACCAAAAATATGAATTTGCCATAACCTTGAAATAAATACCGCAAGATGATGAATAATCTCATCCATCGAAAGACCCTTATAACTAAAATCTTTCTCCTGCGAGAAGTCATACTCAAGCGTTGCTCTCAGTTCAGAGGCACTACCATACATAACCGTTGCCCCGTCAAGTACCCATTCATTCTTTGTAATATTGTAATCTCTAATCTTTCCAGCATATTTGTAAATTCCCTGAAAGAGTTTACGATGTATAGCGATATATTCATTCGGAGAAAATGTAAAAGCTGTTTCAGAAAGAATTTCCGCAATACGTGAAGAAACCTTATCCGCTTCTTCAGTACGCTCATCATCTGATAAATGAACTGGTCTTTCTTTATAGTAGCTGTCAATAAGACTTTGAGCCTCTTTCATTGTAATTTTGCCTTCAATATTCTGAATAGCAGTATCAACCAGATATTTAGATGGTTTAAGTCCATCCACTGCCTGTAGTCCGATTGCCGTACTCCAGACATAGCCCTTATGCACTTTATCTGGTTCAGACTCTCTCAAATATTCTTTAAATGGGTCTTTTTCCATATCCACTACCTCGCTTCATAGTTTTTTCCATAATTTTTATACATCACTCATCAATAGTATTTGTCTTCTATTTCTTTTTTATGATTTAAGTGTATTCCATACAATACTGGGCAGCATTAACATCAATAAAAATATTAAACCTATATACAAAAATCCAAATTTCACATTCATTATTATAACTCATTTCCAAGCAGCTTATGCTTTCTTTATCGGGTGTCTTATTACCGTTTTACATTTTTCTGTTGCAGTTTTTCTTGGGTCTGATAAATAAATTTCGTGATGAAGCCGTTCATCAGTAAAATCATTTACATAGCCATTTTCTTCAAGATATTTATCCATTACTGCCACTGTTTCTGGCTCATCATCAAAAGCACCTATATGCATTATCTGTACGCACAAGCCTTCGTCAATGCTTAAGAACTCAGCAACAGAGCAGTCAATCTTTTTCTTTTTTGAAGCAGTTTCCACCGCCCAGTCAAAATCCTTCTTTGTAATAAAATCAGGCAAACGAATAACAGAAATCCAGTTGAAAGCTGATTTATCGGTATAATCTACACCCTCAACATTATCCTGCCACCAAAAGCCCTCAAGTGGCGGTACAACATATTCAAAAAAGCCTTCTATTTTGTAATCTGTCTTATAGCTCATTTTGAGAGTATAGGCAACCGCATACAAAACGCCAATGGCAGCTTTATATTCCACGCCTTCTTCATTCGGATTGCCTTTACCTCTTACGGCTATATAATTTGCCTTTGGAATTGTCACAATCTGTGGCTTGTTCTTTGGCATATAGAACTCTTTGTATTCTTTCTTAAAATCAAATGCCATTCGTTTATCCTCTCCGAAAAATCATTTTTACTTACCTTATAATTCAATTTATAAAACACAATTTGTATATATTTCAAATAAGGCTAAAAGGAATAAATCTTCCATTGTTTCTATAACTTCTCCATCGTATCCTCCCGGAGAACCGTATGATTTATCAATGTTTTTATTTTTATTCCCATAGATTGCTGCAAACTCTGCTATAACAGTAACCAACTGGCACGCCTCTATTTCTTTGCAACTTCCAAAACTATATTCCACCGACAACTGCTGAATTGGTGTTTCCTTTTTGTCATTGCTGTTAAACGCATTAGCCAAAACATCTGTAATATGATTTTGATATTCAAACTCTTGATGTGGAATTGGTTTATCAGCATAGTATTCTAAGCTACGAGTAAAATACTTCCCTCCATCGTAAAAAACACTTTTATCATCAGGGAAGCGTTTATTTAGCACACTTTCTATTGCAACCAAACACTTTTCATAAATATTGTACTCACTGACTCGTAAATCCAAATCACAATATTCCAAAATTCTATTTTGAACCTCTTTAGTACAACAGCAAAATTCTCTATACATCTCTCTATTGTAATAAAACAAATCATTATACATCGTGGCTATTGCACATAACGGAATAAGCCCTCTGTCCTTATAATATTTAGAAATGAATGATACTGCTTGTGCTTTTACACTTTCTTGATGACGTTGCTCATCACGCTTGTCCTGCCTTTTTTCAAACCTCTCCATACGGTTGCTTTGTCTTATTTGCAGGACTGCAATAATAACCGTGACTATTAAAGCAACTCCCGCACAAATAATACTTATCCAATCTGAAACACTCATCATATAGGTTCTCCTTCTACTGTAAACGATAATTTAGAGCAGCAAATACAGTTGATATTTGATTATCTATTTCCTGATGTTTGTGCCGGGAATAAACACATGGGAGACTTTATTATTCCTAAACGTGGAAAATCACTTTTATCTAAAAATGCCGTCCATGGAAATGTTCCGGTCATTGCTGGAGGTTTGGAGCCTTCAATTTACCACAATGTAGCAAATACCATTGCTCCCGTTGTAACAATTTCAAGTTCTGGGGCAAATGCCGGGTTTGTAAATATTTGGGGTGTACCAGTATGGTCATCTGATTCGTCATATATAGATTCAGAAATGAGTCGATATGTTTATTTCTGGTATGCATATTTAAAAAGGCATCAAAACAATATTTATAATATTCAAACTGGCTCTGCTCAACCTCATATATATCCAAGTCATATATCTAGTTTACCTATAACCGATTTGGATTATAAGAAAATTGAGAACTATACGGAAATAGTAAGCCCTATTTTTTCAACTATTACTAAAAATCATGTAGAAAATCAGCATTTACAGTCATTGCGTGATTGGCTTTTGCCTATGCTAATGAACGGTCAGGCTACCATCAATGACTGATACGGTAAATTATCGTTTACATTATTATTGATGTCTATTTTCTCATCAATCAATGATAAAATCCCGACCATTTTGTCTTGAATATCTTTATCTGGTAAATTTACTTCTATATTTCGCAAAGTATCTAATGTTACCGTTCTTTGAGAACAGCCAATAGCAAGTTTATCAACCAACTTATAAAATTGCGGGTTTAGCATTGTATAGTAAATAAATCTTGCATTAACATTTCTTTTTGGTCGCAAGATAGCAATATGTCGTTGAAAAACCATTTGTTTATCAAAATCTACATATACCGGTTTACCAAAAGAGCCAACAACCGAATACAAAATATCGCCCTTTTGTGCCTTCTTATTTTCATTCAATCCGTTATAGTAACTTTCAGGCACAAACATTGTGTCTTCAAAAGAAAGTTTGTTTTGTCCCGTAATATTAGATATTGTAATAAAAGGAACGCCACTATCACTTTTAGGTGGTGGTAAATGGTCGCCATCAGAAATAAATTCACAACAATCTATCAGTTTCTTAGTCTCCATCCTTTTCTCCTTATCCGATATATTTCCTATGTGCAATTTTAACATTGCTTTGTTTTACCATTGCATACTGCAAGGTCGTATCTATCTTTCTATGCCCCAAGAGCTGTTGTAGTTGCTCAATGGGCATTCCTTTGTCTATTGCCATAGTTGCAAGAGTACGCCTAAACTTGTGCGGATGTACCTTGTGCAGCCCTAATTGCTTTCCAAATTCTCTGAGTCTTGTTTCTATACCGCCAATTTTCAGCCTTTCGTGCGGTGCTTTCAGCGATACAAAAAGTGCCAAGTTGTCGTCGGTTCTGCTGTTTAAGTAATTTTGCAAATGTATCTTTGTCCTTGCGTCAAAATAGACCACTCGTTCCTTGTTTCCTTTACCGAACACGATACATTCTCGCTCGTTAAAATCAATATCATTTCTGTTAAGCAACACCATTTCGCCGACACGCATACCCGTTGAAGCCAGCATATCAATCATTGCCAAATCTCTCGGCTCGGTGCAGTTGTCCCTCATAAGCTCCAACGCTTCATCGGAGTATGTGTCTTTAATGTTTGTGCCGGTTTTGACCTTGTGTATTCGCCTAACAGGACTTTTCAGTATATAGTCCTCATCCTCAAGCCACGAAAAAAAGCTTGAAAGAATGCGGCGGATATTATCAATCGTAACCTTGCTTGATTTCTTCTTTTTCTGATACTCGGTCAGGTATCGCCTTATGTCGTTGGTGTCAATGTGCTTAACACTTTTGCCGATGGTCGCAATCATCATTTCGATAGTTGCTTTGTAGTATTTAAGAGATTTCTCGGAACAGCCCTCGATTCGCTTTGCTGATAGGAACAGTTCCATATAGTTCTGCTCCGAGATTTCTTTTTCATTTTCAATTTTTGTTACCTCATAATCAAAAAGTGTATGTTGCAATACCTCTTGCAAGCGTTCTGTCTGTGCGTTATTCAAGAAAGGTAACATAGCCTGAACAACATTTGTAATTAAATTTTGTTTCATTAGTCAATTCTCCTTTTATCTAACTTAGAGAACGACTACGGAGTGGGTAGTCCCCTGATTTAACTCTCGCCACCCACAAGAGTTATGGGATGTTGTTAAACGATAATTTACCATATCAGTCGCTGATAGTGGCTTGACCGTTCATTAACATAGGCAAAAGCCAGTCACGAAGTTTTCTTAATTGTTCTGTTTCACGAGCACAATTTTTTGCCTTAGTAATTAACGGTTCTGAAATTTTAGAATATTCATAAAGCAATTTGGGATTGCTCGGCATAGCGAAGCGATAGTTTTCAAGAACATCATTCCATTTTATGTATGGTTGTTGTGTTCCACTTGAGTGCTGTGTGGCGTACAGAATCGCATTGTCATCGTTTAAGACTTGATATGCATATCCGAGATACTCATCCACCTTTGGTTTTAAAACTAATGTAGTAGTTCTTGTAATTCCCGATTGTGCCGAAATACAAACACGATGGAAATAAACACGCATTGCTCCTAATAAAATATTGTTTTCTTCATATACTTGGAGACTTGAATTGGCTTCTGCTGCGGATAAACCGCCTGCGAATGTCATCGTTCGTTTTGGGATAACATCAATAGGTGTATAGTATGCGTCTGTTTGACAATCATCTCGGCTGATAGGCTTTCCAGACACGTTAAATATATCTTTAAGCTGTGCCACTTTCCAGTTTTCCGGGATATTACGCTTTAGTTGTTCATTCCAAACCATCTTACCGCCAGATGAGCAGTATGGCTTTCCATTTTCATCCGGAAAATCAAATTGTGTGAACCAGTAGTCGTAAATAAGCTTAGCTTGCTGCTCTAAATTATCGTTTATCGCATTATTTATAAGCTGCTTTTTGTTAATTATCTCAAGTAATCGTGCAACATCTTCTTGTCCACTCTCAATAACAGGTATAATTATCTCTTTTAAATCTGGAATACATAAATTGCTTACAATAGAACCGGTTGCATCTGCACGTTTAAATTGTGTTTGAACGAAATCAGACATAAGTGTATTTAATAAATAATACGGGTCACATTTCCCCTTATTAACCTTTAACAGAACCAGTCTTTGACCTAAACAACACTTTAATCCTTTAGGGACAATACCGACCACGCCCATTGGAGCTTCTCTTGAAATTATAATATCTCCTTCTTCAGGTATCGCTCTTTTAGTTCTTTCCAAATATGTTGCTTCATCAACAAAATATCCATCTGTAAAATCAAGATTTCCATCCTTTAAATTAAAGTTACGAACTACCCGAATACCTTCGTTTTTCCAGTCAGGCGTTGTATGAGGGCAGTCAACAATGTCTGTGCACAAATCGTTTAGTTTGTAATACTTCACTTGTTACCCTCCTTAAGTTCTAAATATATTTTTTTCCACTTAGCAGATGGATGTTTACAAATTGAGTCTTTGGAAGCAAAAGCACATACACCTTCAATATAACAGTAACCACAAATATCTGGATTTGCTTGCCGACAACCGAATGTCTGTTTTTCTGTATCCATCTTGTTAAGAGGAGAACGAATTGGGATACATAACTCTTTTGGAAAACTACTCATACTTCACCTTCTTTAACTGTTCCATGATTTCCGTTTTCAGTTTGTCGCCCTCTGCAAAATATTCTTGCAGTTTCTCTGCATAGGCACTCATACGAGCATTAAACTCGTCCTGTGACAATTCAACATATTCGATTTTTACATCAAAATATTGTCCAGCCGCAAGTGAATACTTCTTTTCTTTGATTTCATCATATGTAACAGCAACTGAAAAATCATCAACGGCTTCTTTATTAAGAAATGTATCAACAATTTTATCAATCTCAAAATCACGAAGTCTGCGTTTTTGATTATTACCGTCCTTATATTCTTCTCCCAGTTTTGAAGCATCTATCAGTACAACCTTATCTGTTTTTTTTGAATTATCAAAAAATAATACTGATACATTCGTGCCGGTATTAGCAAATACATTTGACGGCATACTAATACAGCCATAAACAATATGTTCATCTACAATATGTTGTAGTATCTTCTTTTCTACACCTGATTTTGCGGTTACAAATCCAGTAGGAACTACAATCGCACCTTTTCCGGTTGATTTCAATGAATTAAGAACGTGCTGAATGAACAACGTATAAATTGCCATACTCTCTTTCTTCTTGGCAGGTACTTTCGGAACTCCCGCCCAAAAACGAACGGGCATTGCTGCTATACGCTCTCTTGTATCTGAGAAATCCATCTTAAAAGGCGGATTTGAAACTACATAATCAAAAGTTCTTAATTCCTGTCCATTATCACTCTTATGATATGGAGCAATCAGCGTATCTCCTTGAATTGCGTGGTCAAGAGAAGATACCAAGCTGTTCAGGATAAGATTAAGTTTTAACATTTTATTACTTCGCTGTGAAATATCCTGTGCAAAAATCGTACACTTATCTTCGCCAATTTTATGGGCAAGAGCCATCAAAAGTGTCCCTGTTCCGGCTGATGGGTCATAACACTCAATGCTATGTAAATCAGTTGCATTTCCAACAAGCAATCTTGCCATAATCGTTGCAATAGCGTGAGGAGTATAATACTCTGCATACTTACCACCGCCTGCGGTATTGTAGTCCTTTATCAGATATTCAAATATATCTGCAAAGAAATCATAGTGCTTCTCAAATGCTTCTTCAAAAGAAAAGTTTACCAACTTATCAACCAAAGCACGGGCAAAAGGTGCTCTTGCTGTATCGTCCGTTACATACTGTGTCAGCTTTTCAAAAAGCGGTATTTTTGTATTCTGAGCAGTCTGAGTTGAAAATATATCAATATTCTTATCTGCTATATCTGTCATCGTGCTGTCAAAGATTAAATCAAAATCGCCCTTTGCCTGCTGATTCCATAAGTTGGCAATAAGATGTTCCGGATTAAGTAATGGAATATCTGACGGTAAACTATCAAAAATATCCAAGCGGTCATCTTCTGACATTTCTGCATAAGCAAGTTCCCATTTTTCAGCATTTTTAAGAACCGGACTTACTTTTTTTACTTCATATCCGAACTTATCATTAAGGAACTTATAAAGGAAAACCTGTGTGATAATTTTATATTCGTTACCATCGTTTCCCATACCATAGGTCTGACAAGTTGCTTTTAAGGCATCTATCAACTCTATGGTTTTTTCTTTTATCGTCTTTATTTCTTCCATTGTGTTCTCCTTTATGCCACTGAATAAGTCTGGTTATACTGGTCAAGATACTGTTTTGTAATCCTGCTCTGTATAAATACTCTATCCTCACGAGCACTCGCTATTCCCAACTTATCAATGCCTGCTTTTATTTGTGTCATAACCGTTCTCTCAAAATATGCGTCTTTCTTCAATATATCATTTCTGTCATACACTTTCTGGTCAATATCAGACTTAATAGAAAGCAAAACATTCATAATAGACATATCATATTCTGAAACAATCGGCTGTTTATTTGCTGCTTTTCGAGCAAGATTTTCTTCCCTGATTCTTTTATGAACCCTTGCGAATTTCGCATCGCCATTATATTTTCTCAGCAGAACCGTGTTTTTCTTCTGCAATTCATCAAGCTTTTTCAGAATATCTTCCAATTCCTTTCCTTGCTCCTCAATCTCAGATACACTCTTAGGTTCAAAACCATGTTGCTTGAAGCGAAGCAAAAATGCTTCCTGCAAAGTAATAAACTCAGGATCATCAGGGTCGATATTCTGAGTAAAGGCACGAACAGTCTTTTTATACTTTTCTGTTACTGCGTCTTTACCACCGACGATTTTTAATTCTTCTTCACTGATTTTGCTGAAATTAAATGTAATATCCTCCATTGCTTCATTGACAAGCAATTTCGTGGTATCATCACTTGCAAAAAGTTCTTTCTGATTTATGTTATCAATATGATGTTGCACCTCTGAAATCAATGAAGGCAACTTTGTTAATTCCATTTTTGCAAATGTTTCCTTCAATTCATCATCACCAAAGGTTCTTACCAAATTACAACAGTCACGAGCAGCAATAAGAATTTTTTTAAGTTTAAGCAATTCCTGCTTATCCTCAATCGTAGATATTTCCGAACTAAATTCTTCTGCATTATCTGTGGTGTAGTTAAAAAGAACCTGCTGCACTTCCTGCATTTGTTTAATGAGTTCTGCCGGGTCTTCAATAACCTGTTTGAATGTATCTGTTTCATTTCCCGCACCAACTTCATTCGGGTCATTAAAACGGTTCAGCTCTTTGAGGTATGCTTCATTTGTTTCCTCAAAATTCCTTTTTATATTTGCAAAATCAATGACATAACCATAATGGTTTTCTTTATACGGTCTGTTGACTCTTGTAATTGCCTGCAACAAATTATGGTCTTTCAATTTTCGACCAAAATACAGGCGTTTCAATCTTGGTGCATCAAATCCGGTAAGAAGCATATTGAAAACGATAAGAATATCAACTGTCATATTATTTTTGAAGTCATCAATAATCTTATCTCTTGTATCTTTGTCATCACTATCGTGAAGTATAAGTCCAGCTCGCAAATGACTTTTCATAGAAGCGTCTTTATTAAGTTCTGCTTGAATTTCATCAAAATACGCAAACAGCTTCCTTGCCTGCTCACTTGTTTCACAAATGACCATACCGCCGAGCGTATTATCTCCCTGAATTTGTCTAAATCTCTTTAGGTCAGAAATAATATATCTAAGCAACTCTTTGACATAGTTATCGTGTTCAACAATCTGACTTTTCTTTACGTCTTTCTTTTCTACCAAAGTTTCAAGTTTTTCGTAAATCTCAGAAAGTCGCTCTTTATACTGAGTTTCTATGTCCTCACGGATAATTTTCAGCGTATATCCATCTAAAATTGATTTGTCATAATAGTATGTATGAATATAATTACCAAAAACTCTCCAAGATTCTCTTTCTTCTTTCAAAAGCGGTGTTCCTGTCAACGCAATCTTTATTGCATTTTTATCTGCATCAAGAAGATTAGCCAAGAATGAGCCTTCTGGTTTATACCCTCTATGTGCTTCATCAATAATAAACACCCTCTGCAAATTCGTTGCATATGCAGGAAGGTCAACTTTTGACCTATCTTCAGCAAAACGCTGTATATTTACTACTGTAATTTCAGGTTTTCCCGTATTTCCCTCTTGTGCTTGATTGTTACGGAACTGCTCCATAAGTTCAGCACGGGAACTTGCCGTTTTCACAACCAATCCACGAGCTTCAAATTCTTCTGAAGCCTGTTTCAGCAAATCAAGGCGGTCAACAATGAAATAAAACTTTGCAACTTTATTTTGTTTGCTGAAATAGTCAGAAAGAACATAAGTAAGATAATAAGAAAGGGCTGTCTTTCCACTACCTTGAGTATGCCATATAACACCTGAATTAACACCTTCATCAATCTTACTTCTTACTGTTAAGGCAGCAAACATCTGTTGATAACGCATTATATGTTTCTGCTCAATAAACTCTATCTTGCCATTTATTTCTTTATGAAAACGAACATAGGCAATTCCATATTTTAATATAAATAACAATCTTTCAGGACTGCACATAGATGTCAGTACTCGATTGGTCGGTGTATAGGCATCTAAATTTGTTTGATATTCCGGAGAAGTATGAATAACCTGACAATTAAAGTCAGTCAATATCTTCTTTTCAACAATCGGGTCAATATCCTTATATGGGAAATCTGCATTATAAGGTGCAATATCCAAATTTGTAGGATTTTCTTCTCTGAAACAGTTGAACGGTGCAGACTGTTTTGCCGTCGTACAATAGAATGCCCCCTGAACCGGAACAATACCACCCATAGTGTCATATTCCATATTATTAGAGAAAATCATCAACTGTGTAATATTCAAAAATCTCCTAAATTTTTTATTAGGAAATCTCTTTTGGTTCATTCTCTTGCTTTCTGCAACCATACCGCCGTGATTATTCGGCTTCTTTACTTCAACAAATACAAGTGGAAGTCCATTTACAAACAATGTAATATCAGGTCTAAATTCATCTTGGTCACGCTTACAAGTGAACTCGGCGGTAAAATGATATGTATTATTCTTTGGATTTTCAAAATCCACCAATCTAACAGGCGAAACAGACGATAAACGCTCGTAAAAACTACGTCCTATATCATCATTATCTAATTCCTGCCTAATAGTTTTCAATGTCTGTTCCGCTTCTCCTGCGTGGGTAGGATTAAGCCGTACGAACTGCTCCTTGAAAACGTTAATTAAGATATTGGTATCAGGGTCATATACTGTACCTGCCATATCCTCGGTTATTTTTCCAAAATAAGTATAACCAAGTCGTGTCAAATGAACCATTGCTGGCATTTGGACACGAGTAGCTTCGTTAAACATATTTTCCTTCCCATTTTTCTCCATTTTCACGCTTCCTCCTACCTCTTGTCTAAAATAGCTTCATCTATACACAAACTTTCCTCATTACTGTTATAAATATAATTATTATATATTAATAATTAATGCCTTTCAAGATTTCAGTTTTATTATAGTCCTTTAGTATATCTCAAGATAAAAAATCTTAACAACTACCAAGATATTATATAAACATAAACCTCTAGCTTGTTTCACACGCAAAAAAGCAGGTGCAAAACGAATTTCACACCTGCCAAAATAAAATATATAACATTTATCATTCTTAATTATCAAAACAAGAACAAACTGCTATTAAATTCTATAATTACTTAACAACTCTTACCTTAATAACACCATCTATAGCTGAAAGCTTAGCTGTTACATCTTCTGTGATAGCTGAACCTGTATCAAGAACAGAGTAAGCATAATCTCCTCTTGACTTGTTATCCATAGATTCGATATTAATACCTGCATCACCCATAACGCTTGTAAGCTTGCTTATGATTGCTGGAACATTCTTATGACATACTGTAACTCTTCCTGCTGATGTACATACACCACAATCACAGTTAGGATAATTAACAGAATTAACAATATTACCGTTCTCTATGTAGTTTCTTAATTCCTTAACTGCCATAACAGCACAGTTATCCTCAGCTTCTTCAGTTGAAGCACCAAGATGTGGAAGTACGATAACGCCTTCCTGACCTGCTGTTGTTGTGTTAGGGAAATCTGTAACATACTTAGCAACCTTGCCAGACTTGATAGCATCAAGAATAGCTGGCTCATCAACAAGTACATCCCTTGCACAGTTAATAACTACTGTACCCTTCTTCATCATATCAAAGGCTGCCTTATTAATCATACCCTTAGTGCTGTCAAGTGCTGGTACATGGATTGTGATATAATCACATTCCTTATATATATCCTCAACATTAACAATATGCTTAACTTCGCTTGAAAGATTCCAGGCTGCATTAACTGAAAGATATGGGTCATATCCATATACTTCCATTCCAAGGCTTATAGCTGCATTAGCAACTAACTGTCCGATAGCACCAAGTCCGATAACACCAAGCTTCTTGCCTTTGATTTCCTTACCAGCAAATGCTTTCTTAGCCTTTTCTGCTGACTTTGCAATATCCGCATCATCTTTATTATCTTCTACCCACTTGATACCACCAAGTAAATCTCTTGAAGCTAAAAGTAAAGCTGCAAGAACATGTTCCTTAACTGCATTGGCATTAGCACCTGGTGTATTAAATACAACGATACCCTTATCTGCACATTTATCTAGTGGAATATTATTAACACCAGCACCAGCTCTTGCTATAGCAAGAAGATTATCTGGTAATTCCATATCGTGCATCTTGGCACTTCTTACAAGTACTGCATCTGCTTCTTCAAATGCTGCATTAGCATTATAATCGCTTGAGAAAAGGTCAAGACCTACAGAAGCTATATTATTAAGACAATTTACGTTAATCATTAGGCATTCTCCTTTTCGAACTTCTTCATAAATTCAACTAACTTCTCAACGCCTTCGATTGGCATAGCGTTATATATAGAAGCTCTCATACCGCCAACTGTTCTGTGTCCCTTAAGATTTACAAATCCGGCTGCTTCTGCTTCTTTAACAAACTTAGCATCAAGTTCCTTATCTCCTGTTACGAATGGAACATTCATAAGTGAACGGTCTTCCTTAACAACTGTTCCCTTAAACATCTTAGATTCATCAAGGAAATCATAAAGAATTTCAGCCTTCTTTTCATTGTGTTCTTTCATAGCTGAAAGTCCACCCATCTTCTTAATCCACTTAAATACCTTGCCGCAGATATAGATATTGTAGCAAGGAGGTGTATTATAAAGAGAATCTGCATCTGCCTGTGTCTTCCACTTTAACATTGTTGGTGTTCCTGGAAGTACGTCATCTGTTATAAGGTCTTCTCTTATAATTGCAATAACAACACCAGCAGGTCCAATATTCTTCTGAACTCCACCGTATACAACTCCGTACTTTGTTACATCAATTGGTTCTGATAAGAAACAAGATGAAACATCTGATACAAGAATATGTCCCTTAGTATTAGGGAGTGTCTTATACTTTGTTCCATATATTGTGTTGTTCTCACAGATGTATACATAATCTGCATCCTCTGGAATATCAAGATCTGAACAATCTGGTATGTATGAATATGTCTTATCCTCTGAGGAAGCTACAGCAACAGCCTCACCATAGATTTTAGCTTCATTAAATGCTTTCTTAGCCCACTGGCCAGTGATAATATAAGCTGCTTTTTTGTTCTTCATAAGGTTCATTGGAACTTCTGCGAAGAACTGCGATGCACCACCCTGAAGGAATAATACCTTATAATTGTCAGGTATATTCATAAGCTCTCTTAAGTCTTTTTCAGCTTCTTTGATGATGTTATCGTAAACCTTGGAACGATGGCTCATCTCCATAACCGACTGACCAGAACCCTGGTAATCTAACATCTCATCTGCTGCTTCCCTTAATACTTCTTCGGGTAATACTGCTGGACCTGCACTAAAGTTATAAACTCTTGCCACTTTCTCTTCCTCCTGATTCATTTCAATAATTAATCATAAACATTTAATCATAAGTAAATATATTCAAAATAACTTAATATATTAAAAATTTATTAACATTTATTCTATTCCTGCTAAATCGCTCTGTCAAGTTAATATTTTATCATAATAAAGTATTTGCTGTACTTTTTTTAATACCAAAAGGCTGATGCTTAATTAGCACTCTCCTTTTTATTAAGATCATCTCTGTCAAATGCTTCTGATATAGGTGCTCCAGGTGCAACCATAGGGAATACCTTATCATCTTTGCATATATCACATTCAATGACGCAAGGTATATTAAGCTCGATAGCTTCTTTAAGAGCCTTCTCAAAGCTTTCTATATCTGCTACACGGTATGCCTTAGCTCCCATACCTTCTGATACCTTAACAAAATCAACCTGATCGTTAAGTACTGTTGCAGAATAACGCTGTCCATAGAAAAGATCCTGCCACTGGCGTACCATACCAAGAACGTGATTATTAAATATAACCTCGATTATTGGAATATTGTAACGTGTAGCTGTTGCAATCTCATTCATATTCATACGGAAACAGCCATCTCCTGCTATATTAATAACAACCTTATCACGACAGCCAACCTTAGCACCTATGCTTGCACCAAGTCCATATCCCATTGTGCCAAGTCCACCTGATGTAAGAAGTGTTCTTGGACTTTTGAACTTATAATGCTGTGCAGCCCACATCTGGTGCTGTCCTACATCTGTAGATATAATTGCATCTCCGTTAGTAATCTCATATATCTTTTCCATAATATATGGTCCATTAAGAACATCTTTTCTGTACTTCATAGGGAACTTTTCTTCATAATTTTTGATATGTTCCATCCATTCTGTATGCTCTGACTGCTCAAGCTTGGCATTAACTCTCTTTAGTATCTCAGCCGCATCACCTATTACAGAAGCATCTGTATGTATATTCTTATTAACCTCAGCCGCATCTACATCAAACTGAAGAATTTTGGCATTCTTTGCAAATTTCTTTGTATTTCCTGTAACCCTGTCAGAAAATCTTGCACCGATTGTAATAAGAAGGTCACATTCTGACACACCAAAGTTAGATGTCTTAGTTCCGTGCATACCAAGCATACCTGTATAATGAGGATCTGAACCATCAAATGCACCTTTACCCATAAGTGTATCGCATACAGGTGCATCTATCTTTTTAACGAATTTTCTTAATTCATCCGAAGCTTCTGATGCAATAACTCCGCCGCCGACAAATACATATGGCTTCTTAGCGGCCTTAATCATAGCAACTGCATTTTCTACATCTTCTTCTGTGATTGTATCTGTAACTCTCTCAATTGGCTTAGGAGTTTCTTTAATGTAATCACACTCATTAGCTGTTGCATCTTTAGTTATATCAACAAGAACAGGACCCGGACGTCCTTCCTTAGCTATCTTAAAGGCTCTTCTTAATGTAGCAGCAAGATCCTTTACATCTTTTACAATAAAGCTGTGCTTAGTAATCGGCATAACTATTCCAGCTATATCTACTTCCTGAAAACTATCTCTTCCAAGGAGTGGAAGTGTAACATTACATGTAATGGCAACGATTGGAATTGAATCCATCATAGCTGTTGCAATACCTGTTACAAGATTAGTGGCACCAGGTCCTGATGTCGCAAAACATACACCAACCTTTCCTGTTGCTCTCGCATATCCGTCTGCGGCGTGAGATGCACCCTGTTCGTGAGATGTAAGGATATGTGTTATCTCATCTGAGTGCTTATATAACGCATCATAGACGTTAAGAATGGCTCCACCTGGGTATCCAAATACAGTATCTACGCCCTGTTCTTTTAAACATTCAACTATAATCTCTGAACCATTTAATATCATTAGTCTGTCTTCCTTTCATTATATTTATCATTCTATTTTATCTAAATATACTTATTATGCCTCTGGTGTCTTTAAAACAGCACCTCTGTTACCTGATGTAACCATTGAAGCATATCTCTTAAGATATCCTGTTGTTACCTTAGGTTCTCTTGGCTGCCATTTTGCTTTTCTTGCAGCAAGTTCTTCATCAGAAACTTTAAGTTCAAGCTTTAAGCCTGGAATATCAATACTTATGATATCGCCTTCCTCTACTAAAGCAATAGGACCGCCTACTGCTGCTTCTGGTGAAACGTGTCCGATAGAAGCACCACGGCTTGCACCTGAGAAACGTCCATCTGTAATAAGTGCAACTGATGAACCAAGTCCCATACCAGCAATAGCTGATGTTGGGTTAAGCATTTCTCTCATACCAGGGCCACCCTTAGGGCCTTCATATCTGATAACAACAACATCACCAGGTACAATCTTTCCACCCTTGATAGCTGCAATAGCATCTTCTTCGCAGTCAAATACTCTTGCTGGACCTTCGTGTACAAGCATTTCATCAACAACTGCTGAGCGCTTAACAACCGAACCATCTGGTGCAAGGTTACCAGAAAGAACTGCAAGACCTCCTGTCTTACTATATGGCTTATCAACTGGTCTTATGACTTCTTCATCTTTATTATAAGCCGTAGCAATACACTCACCGATTGTCTTTCCTGATACTGTCATACAATCTGTATTAAGAAGTCCAATATCAGCAAGCTCCTTCATAACTGCATATACACCACCGGCTTCATTAAGATCCTCCATATATGTAGGACCTGCTGGTGCAAGGTGGCAGAGGTTAGGCGTCTTTTCGCTTATTGGGTTAGCAAATTTAATATCAAAATCAAATCCAATCTCGTGTGCAATAGCTGGAAGATGTAACATACTATTTGTTGAACAGCCAAGTGCCATATCAACAGTAAGTGCATTCATAATAGAATCCTTTGTGATAATATCTCTTGCTGTAATACCCTTATTAACCATATCCATAACAGCCATACCAGCGTGCTTAGCAAGCTTAATTCTCTCTGAATATACGGCTGGGATTGTTCCATTCCCACGAAGTCCCATACCAAGAGCTTCTGTAAGACAGTTCATAGAGTTAGCTGTATACATACCTGAGCAAGAACCACAAGTAGGACATACCTTTTCCTCAAATTCAAGAACATCTTCTTCTGTCATTGTTCCAGCCGCATATGAACCAACTGCCTCAAACATAGATGAAAGACTTCTCTTCTTACCCTTTACGTGACCTGCAAGCATAGGACCACCTGATACAAATACTGTAGGAAGGTTAAGTCTTGCTGCTGCCATAAGAAGTCCCGGAACGTTCTTATCACAGTTAGGTACCATAACAAGTCCGTCAAACTGATGTGCAATAGCCATACATTCTGTTGAGTCAGCTATTAAATCTCTTGTTACTAAAGAGTACTTCATACCAACGTGTCCCATAGCAATACCATCACACACAGCGATAGCTGGGAATACTACTGGAACACCACCAGCTTCTGCTACTCCTAGCTTAACTGCATTAACAATCTTATCAATATTCATATGACCTGGTACTATTTCATTATATGAACTTACGATACCAATCATAGGTTTCTTCATCTCTTCTGCTGTGAAGCCAAGTGCATTAAAAAGGCTTCGTGCAGGTGCCTGCTGCATACCGCTTCTTGCGTTATCACTTACCATAACTATTCTCCTTGTAAATCTAATTCTTTAAGTTAAAATGTTCTCTTAGCCCACATATTTACATAAAATACATAACTTATTCCAATATTCGTTAAGCCTTCATACATTATACTGCTTCACTAATTATCCAGCTTTTATACATTATGCTGCCAGGGAACATTTATCATTACTGTCTATACTTTATTTATACTCTCTCTGCTATAAGGTCACCCATCTTGTCTGTTCCAACCTTTGTGCAGCCTTCTGAATAAATATCTGTTGTTCTGTAGCCTTCCTTAAGGACTGCTGCAACTGCTGCCTCAATGGCATCTGCTTCCTTATCAAGGTCAAGTGAATATCTTAACATCATAGCTGCTGAAAGGATAGTTGCTATAGGGTTAGCTATATTCTTTCCTGCTATATCTGGTGCTGAACCATGGCTTGGCTCATATAAGCCTAACTTAGTCTTACCAAGGCTTGCTGATGATAACATACCGATAGAACCTGTTATCATACTAGCTTCATCTGAAAGAATGTCACCGAACATATTCTCTGTAAGAATTACATCAAACTGTCCCGGATTCATAACAAGCTGCATAGCACAGTTATCTACAAGCATATCCTCTAATTCAACTTCTGGATAATCTTTAGCAACTTCGTGTACAATCTTTCTCCAAAGTCTTGAAGAATCAAGTACATTCGCCTTATCTACACTTGTTACTTTCTTTCTTCTCTTCATAGCAATTTCAAAACCCTTGATTGCTATTCTTCTAATCTCTTCTTCATTATATGTAAGAGTATCTACAGCAGTCATAAGTCCATCAACTTCTTCTGTGTGTCTTTTACCAAAATAAAGACCGCCAGTAAGCTCTCTCATAATAACCATATCGAAGCCATCGCCGATTATCTCTTCCTTAAGAGGGCAGGCTGTCTTTAACTCATTGTATAAATATGCAGGACGAATATTAGCAAATAACTCCAAATCCTTACGAATTTTTAATAATCCTGCCTCTGGTCTTAGGTCAGGTGCAACATCATACCATCTTGAGTTACCCACGTTGCCACCAACAGCACCAAGAAGCACTGCATCTGAAGCCTTAGCAATTGCTACTGCCTCATCTGTAAGAGGTACTCCACACTCATCAATAGAGCAGCCTCCCATTAAAATCTTCGTATAATCGAACTTATGTCCATATTTGTCAGCCACTGCATTTAATACTTTAACTGCTTCTGCGACTATCTCTGGTCCGATTCCATCACCGGGAATTAAAGTTATTTTACAATCCATAACGTATCCTGCCTTTCCTTCTTGTACTAACACCCTACTTAAGTTTATTAACCCACTTTCAGGCTATTGGTTAATATATTACTCCATAATAGTGCATTTTTCAAGTATTTGTACAATATCGACAGTATCAAAACGCCCATTTTTATCAAAATAGAAAAAGCACATTCTCGCACCGTATTCGGTCGTTTGCATCAACCCACATCTTCGTGCGGACGCGTATTATCGTCATATGATATTTTTTGTATAACAGAGAATCCTATCAGAATTTCCCATTACACAAAAAAGCTTCCAGTACCATTTACCGGCACTGGAAGCTAAATCTTTTAATTCTGATTTATTATTCTCTCTGATTATTCTTCTGATGAAGCTGGCTTTTCTACCTGAGCAATTGCTTTCTTCTGCATTGTTATACGGCAGTTCTTATTGTTACCAAATTCAACGATAACATCATCTTCTGTTATATCAAGAATAACACCATAGAAACCACTTGTTGTAAGAACATAATCACCTATCTCCATAGAGTCCATAAGCTGCTGCTGTTCTTTCTGCTGTTTCTTCTGTGGCTTAATTGCGAAAAAGTACATTAATGCACCAAGTGCAACTACATATACTACAATAATACCAAGCTGTCCCATATATATTCCTCCTAATTACTTGCCTTCATATAGGCTCAATATTGTTATAATACCTTAATTGTGGTCATATGTCCATTGTTTAATGATAAATTTATAGCATTTTTATGATTTTAAATATTTATGCACTGCCATTAATTACTTCTTATCATAAGTCTTAAGCAGATATAATCTTTCATCCTTAAAGCTCTTATAATTTCCTGCATCAATAGCCCCCCTTATATCTTCCATAAGGTGATTATAAAAGTAAAGGTTATGAAGCACACAAAGTCTCATTCCAAGCATTTCCTTAGCCTTAAGCAAATGTCTTATATATGCTCTGGAATAATTCCTGCAGGCTGGACACTGGCAGCCCTCCTCAATAGGTGCTGTATCTTTTTCATACTTTGCATTAAAAAGATTAATCTTTCCAAACTTTGTATACACGTGTCCGTGACGTCCATTTCTTGATGGATATACACAGTCAAAGAAATCAATACCCCTGTCAACCGACTCTAAGATATTAGCTGGTGTACCAACTCCCATAAGATAAGTTGGCTTGTTCTGTGGAAGGTATGGAACAACCTCGTCCAGAACGTGATACATTTCTTCGTGTGTCTCACCAACCGCAAGACCGCCAACTGCGTATCCGTCAAGATCAAGCTCTGATATGCGCTTTGCGTGGTCAATTCTTATATCATCATAAATTGCCCCCTGATTAATACCGAATAACATCTGACTCTTATTTATAGTATCTTCAAGTGAATTAAGACGATTCATCTCCTTCTTACAACGCTCAAGCCATCTTGTAGTTCTCTCAACTGAATTAATAATATACTTTCTATCAGCCTTAGCAGGCGCACACTCGTCAAATGCCATTGCTATAGTCGAACCCAGATTAGACTGAATCTGCATACTTTCCTCTGGCCCCATAAATATCTTATGTCCATCTATATGTGACTGGAAAGTTACTCCTTCTTCCTTAATCTTACGAAGTCCCGCAAGTGAGAACACCTGAAATCCGCCCGAATCTGTAAGAATAGGCTTATTCCAGTTCATAAACTTGTGAAGACCTCCAAGCTCTTTTATAAGCTTATCACCCGGTCTTACATGGAGGTGGTAAGTATTGGATAACTCTATCTGTGTTCCTATTTCCTGTAAATCTGTTGTAGCAACTGCACCCTTAATAGCAGCCACTGTACCAACATTCATAAATACAGGTGTCTGCACAGTTCCATGAACTGTTGTAAATTCAGCTCTTTTTGCTCTTCCATCTGTCTTTAATATCTTGTACATATTCTCTCTTTCCTTATATATAATCTTAAATTAATTGCCCTTAAATATACAACCTATATTTCTCAACAAATATATATAATCTGCATCTCTTAATAAAATGCAATCTATATATCTAACAAATATATAACTCTTAATCACTCTGTTCTATAATAAATAATTCCTGATTAATCTCTCTTATAAAACTCTGTTATCCTGTCAATTCTTGATGTCATATTGGCAAATATCATATCCACAAGAGTAACTGCTGTCATCGCCTCAACAACAACTACAGCTCTTGGCACTATCATTGGGTCGTGTCTTCCCTTTATTGATACCTCTATATCTTCGCCAGATTTGCTGACCGTCTCTTGAGTTCTTGCTATTGAAGGTGTAGGCTTGACTGCCGCTCTTATGATTATATCAGAGCCATCGCTCATACCACCAAGCACACCGCCGCTGTGATTAGTCTTTTTGACAACTTTTCCGTCCTTAATAGTAAAGCTGTCATTATTCGTACTTCCTGTACTGTCTGCTGCTGCAAATCCATCACCAATTTCAAAGCCTTTTACAGCACCAATGGACATTATAGCCTTTGCAAGATTAGCATCCAGCTTCTCAAATACAGGGTCTCCAACACCAGCCATCATACCAGTTACAACACACTCAATTATTCCACCCATTGAATCCTGCTCTTTCAGCTTCTCATCTGCGTACTTCTCAACCTGCATAGCAGCATTACTGTCTGGCATATTAAATGCGTTATTATCACGTTCATTAATATCAAAATTATTATAGTCTATATTAATTCCGCCAATTCTTGATGAATATGCGCATACATTTATTCCAAGCTCCTCTAATATCTTAACAGCTATCGCACCTGCAGCAACCCTGCCTATAGTCTCTCTTCCAGAACTTCGTCCGCCACCTCTGTAATCCCTGAAACCATATTTCTCGTCAAATGTATAATCTGCATGTCCAGGTCTGTAATAGCCTGCTATCTCAGAATAATCTGCTGAACGCTGTGTTTTATTATATACTACCATAGAAATCGGTGTTCCTGTCGTCTTTCCTTCAAATACACCTGACAAAATACTTACTTTATCATCTTCTTTCCTAGGTGTAGTATACTTTGACTGTCCTGGTTTTCTTCTGTTAAGAAACTTCTGTATATCTTCTTCACAAAGAGAAATCCCTGCCGGACAGCCATCAACAACAACTCCGAGTCCCTCTCCGTGAGATTCACCCCAAGTCATAAATTTAAAAATATTACCATATGTTGAACCTGCTGCCACTTATCTGCCTCCTATTCTGTATACATCTATATAAAAAACTGATATTATCTATAAAATAACACTCTATAGATAATATCAGATTTCCATTAATTATTCAAAACATTTTCAAGATTAATTCTAAGCTCATCTAACTGATGTGCTAAATCTGCATTCATCTTCTCAGGCTTACACTTGACAACAATTCTTTTCAACTGGTTCATAGCTTCCTTTACAGCCTTCTTCTTAGCTTTATCCCATACCTTTTTATTCTGGCTGTATTCGCCCTCAGCTCTCTTTAAAGTATTCTCAGCTTCAATATGCGAATTCCAGTATTCCTCATTCTTCTTATCCTGCTCGCCATACACTTCCGCTTCCCACTTAGCTCTCTCAATCTCTTCCTCTGACATATTAGAGCTTGAAGTTATCGTAATAGACTGCTCTCTTCCAGTTCCAAGGTCTTTAGCTGATACATTGACAATTCCATTGGCATCAATATCAAATGTTACCTCTATCTGTGGAACACCTGCCATAGCCCTCTTGATACCATTAAGCTTGAAATTACCCAAAAGCTTATTATCCCTTGTAAATCTTCTCTCACCCTGAAATACCTTAATATCTACTGATGTCTGGAAATTACCAGCCGTAGTAAATATCTGGCTGTGTCTTGTAGGTATTGTAGTATTACGCTCTATAAGTCTGCTTGCAATTCCTCCAACAGTCTCTATTGACAAAGACAAAGGTGTTACGTCCATAAGTATAATCTCTGATGCCGCTGAGCCTGGCATAAGCTGGTTGCCAAGCTTGCCACCCTGAACCGCCGCACCAAGTGCCACGCACTCATCAGGATTAAGATTTCTTGATGGTTCTTTTCCCATAATCTGTCTTACCTTATCCTGAACCGCCGGAATCCTTGTTGAACCTCCAACAAGAAGCACCATTCCTATATCATTCTTATTAAGTCCTGCATCATGGAGAGCATTTTCAACAGGAATAACTGTCTTATCAACAAGATCAGCCGTCAGCTCATTAAACTGCTGTCTTGAAATATTCATATCCATATGATGTGGTCCATCTTTAGCCATCGCAATAAATGGGAGATTAATATTGGCATTAAATGCAGACGACAATTCTTTCTTAGCTTTCTCAGCCTCTTCTCTTAATCTCTGCATAGCTGAAGCATCTTTAGACAGATTAATTCCATCAGTCTCTTTAAAGCGTTCAACAAGATAATTAACAAGCCTTGCATCAAAATCATCTCCACCAAGATGATTATCACCTGACGTTGCAAGCACTTCAATAACATTATCCCCTATATCAATAACCGAAACGTCAAAAGTTCCTCCGCCAAGATCATAAACAAGTATCTTCTGAGGATTGCCATTATCAAGCCCATAAGCAAGTGCCGCACTTGTTGGTTCATTAATAATTCTAAGAACATTAAGACCAGCTATCTTACCCGCATCCTTAGTTGCCTGTCTCTGTGCATCATTAAAGTATGCCGGTACTGTTATAACAGCATCTGTAACTTCTTCGCCTAGGAAATTCTCCGCATCTTTCTTTAACTTCATCAAAATATATGCCGAAATCTCCTGTGGTGTATACGGCTTGCCATCTATCTTCTTCTTATAATCTGTACCCATATATCTTTTGATAGAGAAAATGGTTCTATCTGAATTAACTGATGCTTGTCTTCTAGCTGTATCTCCAACAAGACGTTCTTTGTTCTTGGTAAATGCAACAACTGATGGTGTCGTTCTATAGCCCTCACTATTAGTTATAACTGTCGGTGTATCACCTTCTATCACCGCCACGCAGCTATTAGTTGTTCCCAAATCAATTCCGATTACCTTGCTCATAATTCCTCCAACACTCTCAGATTGTCTATAAATCACAATACAATTCCATTAATGATATAAGTGTATCACATTTATTGGGAATTACCATTAATAAAAGCGGAATTAATTAGAAAAATTATATAAACTTATTTACTTATATTCCATACTCTTATCTGTAACTATGATTAATAAATCTCACAGTTATAAATATATCCGCAGTCGCAGCTTACAACAAACCTCTCACCTCTAAGTGTATTTGTAATTCTAGGCATTGTTCCACATTTGGGACATCTAACTTTAATTTCCCTGTTTTGCATCATTTCTCTTTCTGCTTGTCTTGCTAATATAATCGCCTCTTCCTGTATCATAAAACCACTCCCCTACATTTATAAAACAATTGCTTTTTACCATTCAAAATAACACACTCCTAAAACCATTCTCTTAGGTGTGAATTATGACAAGGGTTTTGTTACCATTCAAAATAACATACTTCTAAAACATTTCTGTTGCTGCTGAAACAAATTCATGCGTTTTGTTACCATTCAAAATAACATACTTCTAAAACCAATTAATATTTTTCATTAGGTTGCTCCTTGTTTTGTTACCATTCAAAATAACATACTTCTAAAACATTGATATTGTAGGCACGCACTTTCTTCTGGTTTTGTTACCATTCAAAATAACATACTCCTAAAACTTGTCAGTGCTTGATCATTAAAAAATTCCAGTTTTGTTACCATTCAAAATAACATACTCCTAAAACCTCAAATAGAGTTTTTCAGGTGCTAGCGGCACACCTGTATTCTGAATAGTAACATTTTTATTTATTATACAACACAATTTCATCATAATCACTATCAATATACAATATTTTTTCATTTTCAAGCGGTTCTTTTTCTTCGCCTGTTTCTATAAGCAGTATATTAACCTTTTTGTACATAGCATATTTGTATATCTCATTTAATTCATCATCACTCGGATATAATTTTAGATTAACAAATACTAATAATTTAGCGGCAGAAAGATATTCAACAACATCTATCAATGAAAATACCGTATCTATTATTTTCCCTTTATTATTTGATATCTTAAGCCCTAATAATTTCAAATACTCTTGTATCCCGATACTTTCCTTATAATTGAATTCAAACGGAAATTCATTGAATACATCTAATACATTTAGCTGTAATTTTTGAAAAATGATCTGGAACTCTGACATCCTTTCAAATTCCTGCTTGTATATTTTTTCTATTTTATTATACAAAGCACTCTGTATTTTCTTTTGATTAAAATCAATATTAAATACATCAATAATCATCAGCACTTCTTTTTCAATCTTAATCTCTATGTCATTATCTAATATAATTATTCGTTCTTTAGTATCCTCAATATTGTTTATATTATCATTAAGACTGTTTATGACATTAGTAAATAATTTTTTATCCTGAATTTGAAGTACATTAATATATTCTTCTTTAAATATTATATCATTTTCCAGCGAAAATATCTTCATTATCATATAATAATCAGCCTTTCCTCTCCATCAACAATATTTTCCTGTTCACCACCTGACACATATTCAATTCCACTAAACTGCTTTTCAGTTATAACAAGCATTTCTACCAAACCTTCCTGTGGTTTATTCTTTCTTATCTTATTCTTCATAAGATTAACCATAGTTCCGTTTAGAACAAGCTTTGTATACACAGATTCCTGCATCATAATAAATCCTTCCTGAACAAGAAACTGCCGGAATTTTCTATAGTCGTGTCTGTTTTTATCTGTTATTGTGGGCAAATCAAAAAACACCATTACTCTCATAAATCTACTAATCATTCAAATTGATATATCATTGATGCAATAAAACTTTTCTGTTCTATCGCATTAAACATTTTGTCAAGATATATCTGAATAGCATTTGTAACATAATACTCACGCCCACAATAATTAATCCGCTTATTCAGAACATTTACAAGTTGCATCTTATAATCAGAATCAAATGTTTTATCTATGTTATTAAATACAATTTCGTCCACCAGAACTCTGAATGGTTCCATTAAATCACAGGATAGATTATATGGGTTGTATTCATTAGTATGTTTAATGCCTAACTGCGTTAAATATCCATCTGATACTATTTCTTTATTAAAATTAGATAATAAAATTCCATAACCATAATTTAGTGCCGCATTAATTGAATTGACATCATCTCTTGAAAATTCTTTGCCAAACAGACTATTAAAATACACTTTAGCTGCGTGTGCTTCCCTGTTTGTCATATCAAATGGCTCTATTTCTTCTGCATACTTCATTAATTTAATATTAGCTTCAAATCCATATTTAGAAAGCATTTCTGCCTGATTTAATATTTTCTGTTTCACAATATATGTCCATATTTCCTTGGCATACTCCATATCCCATTGAATCTGCTTATGTATTTTTTTACTAGAGTTATAAGCTCCATAATATGGCATTAACTCACTACATGGATTTCTTTTCTCATCGCAAAATATTACTTTTATCTTTCTTTTGACAAACTCACATAATAGATAAGATGTCATTGACACCTGAGTAGAATCAATTATAACTGTATTAATTTCACTCAGGTGTACCATCTTAACATCTTCGCCCCGCGCTATCATATACCCATTCTTATAGCTTAACTTAGCGTGACTTTGTACTACTATCGTCCTCCAGCTCAAATGTTGTTCTCCTCTCGTATAAACCCGTAACTGACTTATCTACAAGCGTAATCTTTTTACCAACTTTTTCTCCAGTCTTTCGGCCCATTCTATTGGACAATCCTGTTGCATACTTTCCTAAATATGGATAGTCGGAGTCTGGCTGAACAAGCTTAATCATCTCTGCTATAAATTCTTTCTTATCCTTTACATCAAGTTTATCGAATGAATTATTTTCCTGTATCCTAACCGCTTCTTTAGAAAAGCCTTTGTATTCATCTTTAATTTTAGCTATAAGCAAATTATATAGTCCTATCAACTGCTCATCTAATAACTCTGTCTGAATATACTGCCATTTATCATTTTTACCATATTTAATATAATTCAACAGTCTGTTATATTGCTGATTAGATCCGCCAAGCACAAATTGTTTTGAATTAATCACCTCTGTCGCACTAACAAGATAATATTCCTCTCCATTTTCTCCTATTATCATCTGATATTTAGGAACTTTATTTCGTAATATTTCAACATCTGCAACACTATTTTTATTAGCTTCATTTAGAGTGTCACACACATAATCATAAAAATTAATATTCTTATTTTTAATACCTCTTGCAATATATACAGGTATTTCAACGAATTCCATATGATACTCTTTTTTAACACTCTTCTTCAGTGCCTTTTCGATACAATATTTTACAAGTACAAAATAAGCTTTTTCACCACCTTTATATCCTCCATACTTTCTTGTATCAAGTTCTTTAAGATTATTGGCACCACGCATATTATCGCCCTGTTTCAGAGGCACAAGCTTGCTGCCTGCTTTATCCTCTCTTGGATATTTAGTTTCACTATAAAATGCTCCCGTATTTTCTTCTACCTTTTTAGATATAAGAACATCTCTATAACAGAATATTTTTCTCATATAAGCTATAATATCTTGACCATACCAGTCTGCTTCCTCATTATTACTGCTGAATTTACCAAGCGTTGCAAACCAGTTTACTCCATTATTGTTCTTTGTATTTTCATAATATTTACGCCATACTCTTCTATACTGGGAATAATTAAGTTCCTTCTGCAAATGTGGATAATTCTTCTGTATATACATACCTATAATATTGGCAAGATACGCATCGTGTGCGTGATGATAATCATTCATATCCCTATTTTTATAGAACATACAATTATCTTTATTTTCTTCCCAGAACCCATTACTATCTTTTTTCTCATATGTAAGCATTTTCCTGACACTTGTACTTAGACTAGCCTTTACTTCTATTACGTCAATCTGTTCATTATAATAATCGAGTATAAGATTGGCTACTGACTTTACGATCTGCCTTGTTTCGACAAGCTGTCGGTTAATAAATCCTTTCGTAAGTATGTCATCAACATTATTTTTCTGAAGATTATTATATTTCTTTTCGGATATTAATCCAGCTTTTTTCAGGTTCTTCCAATAATTTACTGTACCACTATTTGAAAACAATTGAGGAAATGCTTCTTTTACTATCTTATTACCTTTGTTCTGATTGTTACCCTTTAATACTAATGCCTTGTTATCCAGACTATCATCATCAGATAATGAGTATGGAATTATATGATCTATCTCCAGTTTTTCTAGTTCATCAAGATTTAACTCTTTATCCGGAAAATAAAGATCCTTTCCATTCTGCATAAAGTAAAGATACACCTTTTCTTCATCTAAACGCTTCTCATATTGTTTTAATTCCTTATATACATTTTCATTATACTCATCAACCACATCCTCTTTTAATTTCTTAAGTGCCTTATCAATAGCTCTTTTTCTTGAGTCAGCTCTTTTATTCTTAGCCTTAGGGTCATCTTCCCTTGCAAATTCAATATATATCTGCTGTGGTTTTTCACCCATATATTCAATTATCTCTTCGATTGCCTTCATTGTCTGCCATATACCACGCCTGTTAGCTGGTGATGTATGCATATCCTGTATAACATCTAATAAATCTTTTGTTCCATCATATCTAGGTCGGTTATCATCTATTATCTGCTTTATCTTCTCATCTTTATTAATAATCTGCATAAAATTAGGACAATAATCGCAATATGCAAATCTTTCGTCAGCATCCTCAAGCATTTCAATAATAGTTGTTCCCATATCACCTTTTATGCCATTTAACAGCTTAGCAGAATAACGCCCCCAGCCCTTGAATTTTAACTTCAATATCTTCTTTAACTGTTCAGCACTAAGCCTGTCTGTATACTGCTTATTTATCTTTCTTTTAACTATATCTTTATCTTCAAATACAGTAATCCAGTATATTATATCTTCTATCATTTTTTCATTTTGTTCATCTATATGTCCTAGTATACGTCTGAACTTATTATAACTGCTTAGAGCGCAGGCAAAGCCATCATCGCTCTGGTATCCTGTAACATCATATCCTTTGCCATTAACCTTGACATAATTAACTTTATTAAGATATTCTTTAAAATCTTTATCGCTTACCTTAACCCTTCCCTTACCAATAAATAAATCATCTATTATTGCTTTTCTGTCTTCTTTACTAAGCTTCTTGCCATCTATTCTTATCTGTGATAACTCCTCTAATAACATATATCTCTGATATAACAATGACTCCTTTGGAAGCACTTTTTCATCAGGAAGATATGTACAATAATTAGTCATTCTCGTAATAAAATCTTCCGCTGTAACATCTATATCCACAACATCCTTAATATTCCAAGGATACACCTTTTCGTTTTCTTTCCCTGCTCTTTTCGTCATCCACGCAAAATTACGGTTGCCTTTATTATGATTATTAAGTGGCCCTACATAATAAGGAATTTTGGATGTGAGCATTTTAAGTAACTGTTCTTTATTATCCTTTAATTCTTTGTAATATACTCCCTGTTGTGTTAATATCTTATCCATTTCCATTAAATTTAACTGATATGGTATTGCTGAGTTATCAACATTATTTATTTTTTCAAGAAATATCTCTTCTTCCATCTCTTTTAATATTTTCTGATAAGTTTCATCTTTTAAAGCCCTATCATCTAATATTTTCCTTATGCTTATATATAGCTGTTGCTTTGCACTATAATTCTTATTATCTTTATTAGTTAGTCTCTTTATTCCTTTAATATAATTAGCATAATTCACAATATCATTGCCGCTTTTATCCTTTTCTTTATGAAAGAAATCACTATATTCGTCCAGACTTGCATATTTATGAAATAATTGCTTTAATTCTGACAACTGCTGTTTATGTATATTATATTTAGCAACCATTGCTGATGAGATATATGTATTGTCACCTAATATGCCATGAAGCACCTTCCATGAATATATCTTTTTAAGAGCTTCAATTATAGAATACTTTTCACCAAGTACAGAGCTTATATTTTCTTCCTGCTCTTCATAATTGGCATCTGAAAACTTAGTTTTAAGTGGTTTATTATCTTCACCTGTTAATTCATTTTCACCTACTATAATTCCAACATTAAACTCATAGCCCAGAATTGCCACTGCAACTTCTTTAGAATACTTTTTACTGTAATCTGCCCTCATAAACATAGCTGCTATAAGTTCTTTTTTATCTTTATTTTTTATCTCATTATCAGCCAGACACTTTTTTATTTCTCTATATACATCATTATATTCATTGCCGTCTTTATCTTCACATTCTTTTATATATGCATTAACCAGATTATTCAACTCAACAAATACATCTTCTACATTATCTATTGATTCGAATGTCTGTCCTTCATACAGAAAATGTCCTCTATATTTCATCATATGATGCAATGCAAGATATATTAGCCTTGCATCAACCTTATTAGTGGTGTTTATCAAATATTTTCTTAAATGATATATAGTTTTGAAATCTTCATAATATTTTTTATCGTTATATTCCTTATCATTAAATAATAAAAATGGTGCTTTAGCTTTATCACTTTTATCTTCATTCCACAAAAATGCCTCATCTAACCTTGCATAGAAATTCGGATCAATCGGCATTATCATATCTGACATTATCTTTCTTAATTCTATAATTCTCGTCCGTCTTCTATTTATAACGTCTTCTTGTACTTCTTTTAATCCTGCAATCAGCCGCTGTATCTGCCGACTCAAACAGTCTCACTCCCCATGCACTATTTCTATACGACCTGCCATTATTACCTTTCCTATTTATTTTTAGTAAGTGTCCGTTATTATCTGTTAAGCACCAGCCTACCGAACCTGTTCCTATATCAAGTCCTATATTATACATACCACTTTCCTCCTGCATTGTTATATTAATTTCTCGCTCATTTATAATTTACTTATTAATTTTGCAAAATACTTTATATGCAGCATCATAATAACAATATTTATCCTAACTATTATTTGTTTACTAAATATATGATACTCCTTTTATATTACTTAGTCAATTTTTTATCCATATATAACGGCATTATTTGTTTTTTATATTTATGAGTAAAAAAAAGAAATCCAAAAATGTTACTTTTCAGACTTCTTAGTTTAGTTGCCATACGCAACTGTAATCATTTAGTTTAAAAATTTATTTTAACCTGCTATGTTATTTTGAATGGTAATAACATCATTATAGTATTACATCTGATAATAAATGTCAACTCATGAGCAAAAACATACACCTAAAATTATATAACGACAAATGCCTCACAATATATCTGACTCTCAATCACCCTAAAATCTTATTCAATCAAACTTTTCACATTCAATTCCAAAGAATAAAATATTCTAATATAAAATACGATTAAGTGGCAATTCTATTAAATAAATTATACACAGCCTTTATCAATATTCATTATATAAATTTTTCTCAAAATTGCAATAACAATATGTCTTATCTTTACTTATAACTATGCGGCAGTCTGACCCTGAGTACCTTCCTCTTAAGCATTTTCCCATCCCAGGGAATAAGCGGATATATATAACTCTTACCCGTTATAGTCCTGTTAAACGCTATCATAAGCACAGATATTACAACTCCTGCAATAAATCCGCCAAGATTAAATATCTGTGTGAGTATAAGAGTAAGCACCCTTAAGAACTTAAATGCGTAACCCATTTCAAAGTTTGTCTGTCCATAAGTTCCTACTGTTACAACCGCCATATAAAGAAGTGCCTCCGGATTAAACCAGCCTGAACTAACTGCATATTCACCAACAACAATACCTGCTACAATACTTAGAGGTGTCGATAACATAGTAGGTGTATTGACTGCCGCAAGCTTAAGACCATCAACTGCAAGTTCAAGTATAAGGAGCTGTAAAAGCACAGGCACGGTTATATCATCTGTTATAAGCACGAATTTCATAAATTCAGGAACCCAGTCAGGATTGTTTACAAAAAGCAGCCATAACGGAGTTAATATCCACGTTACAATAGAGAAGAAAAATCTTGTAATTCTAAGATATGAGCCAATCATTGGTGAAAAGTTAAAATCATCTGCTTCCTCTATAATATCAAAGATAGATGCAGGAATTATCATAACTGCGGGAGAATTGTCTACCATAATTACAATATTCCCGTCAAGTATTGCCGCTGTTGCAGTATCTGGGCGTTCTGAGTATTTAAACTTCGGAAATGGGTTAATCCATTTATGTGTGAACATACATTCTGCAAGGCTTTCTATATTCATAGTGAGTGCATCAACATCTATTGATTGTATAAGCTTTCTCATTCTATTAAGAACACTCTGGTCAACAGAGTCAGATATATAACATATCGCAACATCTGAACGTGAACGTCTGCCAACTCCATATAATTCCATAGAGAATCTTGGGTCACGTATCCTTCTTCTTAAAAGTGCCGCATTAGATACAAGTGTTTCCACAAAACCGTCCCTTGAACCTCTTAACACCCTGTCTTTCCATGGCTCTGATACTGAACGCATAGGATACGTTCTGCAATCTATTAACAGACATTCATCAAAACCGTCTATCGTCATAATAGATACACCTGACAGAAACTGTGTTATAACATAATCAACATTTCCACTCCTTGTAACCTCTGTATAAGGCATACCTTTCTCCAGAAATATATCAAGACTTGTTATATCCGATTCTTTCAACGAATAAAAGAACTGCATAAGCTTCTCAGCCATATCTTCCCGAACAAATCCATCTATAAAAAAGAAGCCAGCCTTACGCCCCGCAATTATTACTTCTCTCTGAAGTATATCAAAATTACGTTCTACGTTAAGACTGGTTTCCAACCTTTTAATATTCTCTTTAACATTATTGCTAAAATCACTCATTATAGGCATCCTTTCATATCTTCTCAAACCTTAAAACAGACCAGCTATAGGCTCTTCACCAGTTAATAACATTATGATTACCTTATTACAGTGATTTTATTCTTTAATTATCAATTTAATTCTGTAAGCCTGACAACTACCGAAGCTCATTCTTTACAATTCCCTTTGATTTTAGAGAACGACCAGCAACGGCAGTTCTTTTATTATTCCTGCCGTTGGTAGGAGTATTCATTTACAAATCCTTAGCTTTATATATCACATAGCCTTCATAATAATAGCTATGATCTATACCCTTCATATAAACTTCTCTATCGTCAACTTTATCTGTCAAAGCCTGTTTCAAAATATATTTAATTTCAATATCTTTAATTGGGCTTCTTTCCATTGCCAACAGATAGTCTTCCTTATCCACAAGACTCCAATCAACAACTTTGTTCAACTCTTTCTTCAGAATTAAATCAAGCCATATCCTCGTACTTCGCCCATTACCTTCACGAAAAGGATGTGCTATATTCATTTCAACATATTTTTCAACAATTTCATCAAATGTTGATTGTGGCATCTTCTCAACATTCTCTATTGCAGCTTGTAAATACATCACTGGTGCAAATCGAAAGTTTCCTTTTGCCATATTCACATCTCTTACTTTCCCTGCAAAATCATATATCTCACCAAATAAATATTTATGAATTGCCGTAAGCATCTCAAAAGTTCCAGCTTTATAGTTATCCAGATATCCATTTTCAAATAACTCCACTGCTTTTTTCTTGCTTATCTTTTCTTCCATTCTTGCAAGTTCGGTGGAGTCTGTGATATTAAGCTTATTTTCTAATGTCATATTTTCCTTTCCAAATGTGCATTTACACATTTTATTATTTATATTTTAAAATGCCTTAACCAACAATCCAACAGCTACTATAATTTCACACAACCATTATTTTAATTTATAATGGAAATCAATCTTTGTACTTCTTTTGACAATATAAACATTCTCATCTTCTCATCCCCGTCTTCAATCTCAGGCTTACCACACCTAAGACTATCCAGATGCTCTGACACACAACAGTTCTTATACCAGCACTCACCCATAAGAGAGCCCTTAACAGACCATTTCTCGTTTTGTGTAAATTCGCCAACCAACGACTTCATAACTCGCTCTGTTGAGTATCTTTTAAACCCAGCTATGTACTGCAATGCCTTCTCATCATCAATCTGTGATAAATCAATTCTATGATTCTCAACTGCTGCCATCCCTGATTACTCTTCTTACTTTCGACTACAAATTCATCATCAAAGAAAAGTTGATTAACCAATTTCCAGAAATGCAGTCCAGCACCAGTATCTTCTGTCCACAAATACTTCATATCACAACTCCTCTTCAAGTGTTATCTTATTATTATCAAACTTCATAACCTTAAAACTCTTATCTGATACATTCAATCCATCGCAATTTCGTAAGAAAAGCATGTATTGATTCGATAATTCAAAATTAATAAATTTTCTAACTTCATCATTTATCAGATTATCCGCATTATCTACCACAATAAAACTATCTCTGCATTGCTTTATTGCTTCTTGAAAATCATCTGACCGATAATTAAATAATCTGATAGCCTTATATTCATCTGTAAGTCTTATATCTTCCAGCATTTCATACAATACTGTTTTTCCAACGCCGCTGTCTCCCCCAACAAGCGTTATTCTGTCATCAAATTCCAAGTCGTATGAAAATGGAGCTGCCTTAAATGTAATACTCTTATAAATCATCTGCCGCTCTCCTTTCATACTCCTTACTCCACCAGGCATTGTAGCCCCTACCACCAACTACTATATCCGAATCATTAAATCTCATTTCTGCATCATCTGGTATATCAAATAAGGTTGGTCTTGACATATATATTTTTATATTATCCATAGTAAAAATGATTTTAAGTACATTTGGACCACATTCCTCTACATTTACCACCTTATCAGAATGCTTAACAATATTAAGTAATGTCTTGCAGCCTGATGATAAATTTCGGATTGTACCTAAGCCATATTTTGTTTCTATGTGCTTATCTGGAGTCAGCTTTGCCCCATCTATCTGTCGAATCAAATCAACTTCCTTTTGAGACATTTCTTCGTTAGATGTATTCAGGTTAAAATACAAGTCATTCTGAAGTATCCAATCATTTGAATTTAATTTTTCTGTATATATATCAATCATTCATTGCAGCTCCTTTCTATTGTTACTTTACTGTTATTTTTAAAGTACACATAAGTACATTCCTTCAATACATCACCTATGACATCTTTTAAAATTTAAGCAATAATTCATTTTGAATTTAATTATATCATTGAATTTTTTAGTAGACAATTATATCTTTTAAGTTAATGAAATCTCCCGGATTGCCGCTATTTTAAATAGACTCAAAAGACCTTGCTGATTTTTTCCATCTCGAAAAAATCAGCAAGGTCTTCTTTTCTGTAATAAATATACTATTTCACTTAACATATCTGCATTAAACTAATACCACAACTCAACACTTTTTAAGTCCAGCATCACAATGCATCAGCCAACAGCTATCCTCTTTTTCAATTTATTACAGCAATGTATAAAAGCCGGAATTAAGAATAAATCAGCTGCTATCCACGCCGCCGGATTGGCAAGACACGCACCATTAAAACCAATATGTGGAATTAAAAGTATTGCAACAAGTGTTCTTGCAAGCATTTCAAATACACCTGCTAATATAGCAAATACCGAAAAGCCCATTCCCTGTATACAGAATCTGTATACATTAACACCTGTAAGCGGGATATAGAACAATGCTGATGCCATTATAAATCTTCTTGTCAATTCTATAATTGCAGTTTCTCCTGCATCAACGAACAGGAGTGCAATATAATCAGCCGAGAAATATAACACCACAAGTGCAACAACACTGTATACTGCACCAATTAACATTGCAGCTTTTATGCCCTTTCCGAGTCTGTCTATCTTTCCAGCACCAACATTCTGTCCTCCGTATGTTGCCATTGTAGAACCAAGTGCATCAAATGGACAGCAGGTAAAGTTAAACATCTTAGAACCAGCTGTCATAGCCGCTACATATGACGAACCAAGTCCATTTACTGCCGCCTGAAGTATTGTACTTCCTATTGCTGTTATCGAATACTGAAGCCCCATAGGAACCCCTATGAAGCACAGGTTGCTTATATGTTTTTTACTTATCACTTTTTCCTGCTTAGTGCCCTTAAGTATGTCAAACTTCTTGTACATATATATTGTACAGCCAACTCCTGCTATAAGCTGCGATACAACAGTTGCAACGCCTGCTCCTGCAACACCCATCTTTACATATAATATAAGTATGAAATCCAAAGCTATATTTATGACTGATGACAACACAAGAAAATATACAGGTGTCTTGCTGTCACCAAGCGAACGAATTATACCTGACACAATATTATATAAAAATACGGTTGGAATACCTGCAAATATAATCACAATATAATTATAAGCATGCATAAATATATCATCCGGCGTGTTGAGCAGTCTTAATATCGGAGCACAGAATACAACTGACAATATCGTCATAACAACAGCAAATACTGCACTGCATACATACCCATTAAATACATATTTTCTAAGTTCACTGTATTTCCCTGCACCAAACTGCTGTGCAACCGGAATAGCAAAACCACTGCATATCCCCATACAAAAACCAATAATCATAAAATTGATAGAGCTTGTTGCGCCAACACCAGCCAGTGCTGACACACCAAGCGTTTTACCAACTATCATTGTGTCAACAAGATTATAAAATTGCTGAAAAAGCATTCCAAGAAGCATTGGAAATGCAAATCCAAGAATTAATCTAAGGGGTGAACCCTTTGTCATATCCTTTGTCATTGTCTTTGTCATTGTCTTTCTCCTTGTCCGCTAAAGTGTTCCGTTCTAATTAACCGTCACTCTGCCCATTGTTATTTTATCCAGCAGCTTGTGATTCTCAGTAACATCATATTTAATCTTAATCTTTTCTTTGTAGAAATCGCCATCATAATTAAACAACGAACTGTCGCCCTCAAAGCCTTCTTCCTGTACCTTCTGTGCAGCTCTTGTTACATATTTCTCAACAAGCTTCTTTCGACACAAGATGTTATATATATCGTCTTCTGTCAGCTTAGTATTATTATGAGCTTTTTCAGACATATCTTCATAGGTATCGTGTGCATTTGATTTGCACGATTGCTTATCACTATCTGTCAGATATAGATTATATACTGTTGACTCATATTCCATTATATAATCATACTCACATAAATCTATCGCCAGTTGTTTAGCATAATCCCTTGTAAACACACTGTCAAGTGAATTCTTAAAATGTGTATTCCAAAATTCATTAGCATCATCAGGATTATACTGTAACGCCATCTCATTTATCTTCTTTTCCACAACATACACATAATAAGAGAAATCTTTCAAAGTTATGTTCTCACTATTAATTGTTATAACATTTTCCTGTAAATGTTTCTCATATATGAAATCTTTATTCTTATTATACCTGTATACAAGGAATCCAAGTGCAACTATAAAAGCCGCAAGGATTACCAATGCTATTACTTCTATTTTTTTGTTTTTTAATGCACCTTTTTCACTCATACAAGCCTCCAATCTTTTGTTTAAAAAAGAACCCCTTAACAATTAAATTATATGTTAAGGGGTTCATAACCACAATATCCGGATAATTATCTGTAAAGATAATTACTCAGGTATTTAATTTACAATTACTTGTATAAATCAACAAGCTTGAGTAAATGCTGATATCTCTCATTAGCAACTTCCTCAGACTTAGCAAAGAGTCTTTCTGCTCTTTCTGGGAATGGCTTAACAAGACGTGTATAACGTGCCTCATTGTTAAGGAAATCCTGATATGAGCCGTCGCCTTCCTTAGATGTTAATGTGAATGGATTCTTTCCTTCAGCCTTTAATGCAGGGTTGAATGAGAAGAGATTCCAATATCCAGCCTTAACAGCCTTCTTCATTTCATCCTGGCAGTGGTTCATACCACCCTTAGCGATACCGTGAAGTTCGCAAGGAGCATAACCAATGATTAATGATGGTCCGTTGTAGCTTTCAGCTTCTTCGATAGCCTTTAATGCCTGTGCTGGGTTAGCACCAAGAGCAATCTGTGCTACATATACATAGCCATAGCTCATAGCGATTTCAGCAAGTGACTTCTTGCCGATTTCCTTACCAGCTGCAGCGAACTGGCAAACTTCACCGATGTTAGAAGCCTTAGAAGCCTGTCCACCTGTATTAGAATACATTTCTGTATCGAATACCATAACATTTACATTCTCACCTGAAGCAAGTACATGGTCAAGACCACCGAAACCGATATCGTAAGCCCAACCATCACCACCGAAGATCCATACAGATTTCTTAGCAAGGTAATCCTTCTTAGCAAGTACTTCTGGAGCTGTTGGGCATCCATCTGCTGCTGCCTTTTCAAGTTCTGCAATAAGAGCTTCTGTAGCTGGTGTGTTTGCCTTAGTATCATTCTTTGTCTCAAGGTACTTAGCTGCTGCTGCCTTAAAGCTGTCTGTTGCCTTATCAGATGCAGCCATTTCTTCGATCTTGGCAATAGCCTGGTCACGAAGAACCTTCTGTCCAAGATACATACCAAAACCATGTTCTGCGTTATCCTCGAATAATGAGTTAGCCCATGCTGGTCCCTTTAATGTATCCTTGTTTACTGTATATGGTGATGTTGCAGCTGGACCACCCCAGATTGAAGAACAACCTGTAGCGTTAGAAATATACATCTGCTCACCAAATAACTGTGTAATTAATCTAGCATAAGATGTTTCTGCACAACCTGCACAGCTTCCTGAGAACTCAAGGAGTGGCTGGTTATACTGAGAACCGATTGGTGTATTTACTAATGCTGGCTTAATATCCTTCTTACCTACGTTAGCTACAAGATAATCGAATACTGGCTGCTCTTCTGCCTGTGATTCCTGTGGAACCATCTTAAGAGCTTCTCCAGCCTTAGGACATACAGTAACACATTCGCCACATCCCATACAATCTAATGGAGATACTGACATTGTGTACTTCATTGTTGTGTCTGTTGCATGCTTAGAATCAGCAAGCTTAATCTGTGATGGAGCTTCTGCCTGTTCCTTAGCATCAAGAATGAATGGTCTGATAGTAGCATGTGAACATACGAATGCACAGCTGTTACACTGAACACAGCTTGCTGGATCCCACTCAGGAACCATAACGGCTGTTCCTCTCTTCTCGTATGCTGAAGCACCTGTCTCAAACTGACCATCTGCAATATCCTTAAATGCAGATACTGGAAGGCTGTCACCATCCATCTTTCCGATAGGATCAAGAAGTTCGTTAACCATCTTAACTGTAGCAGGACGTCCTGTTCTTTCAACTGGCTTCTTATCATCAACTGCTGTTGCCCAGTCTGCTGGTACTTCTACCTTATGTACTGCATCAACACCTGCATCGATAGCCTTATAGTTCATCTCAACTACTGCATCACCCTTCTTGCTGTATGACTTCTTAGCAGCTGCCTTCATATATTCAACAGCTTCATCAATAGGCATTACGTTAGCAAGCTTGAAGAATGCTGACTGTAAGATTGTGTTAGTTCTCTTACCCATACCGATTTCAATAGCTTTATCAATAGCGTTGATTGTGTAAAGCTGGATATTATTCTTAGCAATATACTGCTTAGCTTCTGCTGGCATATGCTGGTTAAGTTCTTCATCTGACCACTGGCAGTTAATCATAAAGATTCCGCCTGGCTTAACATCCTGAACCATCTTATAACCCTTAACAACATATGAAGGATTATGACATGCTACGAAGTCAGCCTGATTGATATAGTATGGACTTCTGATTGGGTTATCACCAAATCTTAAGTGGCTGATTGTGATACCACCTGTCTTCTTAGAGTCATACTGGAAGTATGCCTGAATATACTTATCTGTATGGTCACCGATGATCTTAGTAGAGTTCTTGTTAGCACCTACTGTACCATCACCACCAAGACCCCAGAACTTACATTCTACTGTACCAGGAGCTGAAGTAATAGGAGCTGGCTTAACCTCTGGAAGTGAAAGGTTAGTAACATCATCAACGATACCGATTGTAAATCTGTTCTTTGGCTCATCCTTCTCTAATTCCTTATATACAGCGAATACTGATGAAGGAGGAGTATCCTTTGAACCTAAACCATAACGTCCACCAACTAATGTGATGTCATTAAGACCTGCTTCACGAAGTGTTGTAGCAACATCAAGGTAAAGTGGCTCACCAAGTGATCCTGGCTCCTTAGTTCTGTCAAGAACAGCAACCTTCTTAGCTGTCTTAGGAAGAACCTTTAAGAGTGCCTTAGATGACCATGGACGGTAAAGTCTTACTTTAACAAGACCAACCTTCTCACCCTTAGCTGTTAAGTAATCAATAACTTCTTCTGCAACGTCGTTGATAGAACCCATAGCTACGATAACTCTGTCTGCATCAGGTGCACCATAGTAGTTAAATAAGTCGTAGTTAGTACCAAGCTTCTCGTTAACCTTCTTCATGTACTTTTCTACTACTTCTGGAAGTTCATCATATACTGTGTTACATGCTTCACGATGCTGGAAGAATACATCTCCGTTTTCATGTGAACCACGCATTGCTGGCTTGTTAGGGTTAAGTGCATGAGCACGGAACTCTTCAACCTTGTCCATTGGACACATTTCCTTAAGATCTTCATAATCCCACTTTTCAATCTTCTGAATCTCGTGTGATGTACGGAAACCATCAAAGAAGTTAATGAATGGAACCTTGCCATCGATAGCTGCAAGATGTGCAACTGGGCTTAAGTCCATAACTTCCTGTGGGTTTGTCTCAGCAAGCATAGCAAAACCTGTCTGACGACATGCATAAACATCACTATGATCACCGAAAATGTTAAGTGACTGTGTAGCAACTGTACGGGCTGATACATCAAATACACAAGGAAGCTGTTCAGCAGCAATCTTATACATATTAGGAATCATAAGTAAAAGACCCTGTGAAGCTGTGAATGTTGTTGTAAGAGCACCTGCTGCAAGTGAACCATGTACTGTACCAGCAGCACCTGCTTCAGACTGCATCTCTGTTACCTTTACTGTATTACCAAAAATATTCTTTCTTCCTGCTGCTGACCACTGGTCAACAACATCCGCCATTGGGCTGGAAGGAGTGATAGGATAGATACCAGCTACTTCTGTAAATGCATACGCAACATGAGCAGCGGCTGTATTACCATCCATTGACTGTTTTTCTCTAGCCATTGTTATATAACCTCCTAAATCGAAATATGAGATAATAATCTCTCTATATATGTATATTAGTATTATTCGACAAAAAAGTAAAGCCATTATCTAAAATCTATTGTACCTATTTTTGTAATATTTGATTATTCAGAATGCAAAAGTATTTTTACTATATTATTAAAATATATCCCAAAAAAATCTTTTTAAAAATTTAATATTTTTTCAAAAAAGTGTTAATTTTTTCTATAAAAAGGAATATAATGCTCTAGTTAGAATAATAAGTCAGGAGATAACACCTATGATTACAAAAGAACTTAAGAACAAAAAGCTTATAATAGTAATTACTTCTGTTGTAGTTGTACTATTGCTTCTTGTAATTTTATTTTTTTCCTTATTTAACATCAATATCATTGTAAATGGAAAAGAGAACGAAACAATAGAATATGGTGATACATATACAGAGGAAGGAGCTTCAGCTTCGTATAATACACTTTCTTTTAAGAATAAATCTGTTGATGTATCAATAAGCGGCGAAGTAGACTGCTCTAAACTCGGAACATACCATATACATTACAAAGCTAAGAAAGGCTTTCTTTCATCGACTAAGACAAGAGAAGTTAAAGTCGTTGATACAGCTGCTCCCGTGATAGAACTTAACACAGTTGAGGGATATTACCCTAAGACAGGTGAAGCTTATAAGGAAGAAGGTTTTACAGCCACTGACAATTATGATGGTGATATTACCGATAAGGTTACACGCCACGAAAAGGACAATGTCGTTACTTACACTGTCAGCGACTCCTCTGGCAATAAGACAACTGTTACAAGAACTGTTGAATATAATGACGGAATTGCTCCTTCACTCACACTCAATGGTGACAGCCATGTAACAATTAAAGCCGGAACTAAATACAAAGATACCGGTGCTGCTGCCACAGATTCCCACGGCAATGACATTTCTGACAGCATAACAGTATCTGGTGAAGTCAAGAATTACCGTTCTGGTGACTATACTTTAACATATACAGCTACTGACAAATTTGGCAACACCAACTCAATTGGCAGAACTGTAACTGTTGAAGCCGTAAAGCAGGCTGACTCTGCCGCTGTCAATCCCGGTTCAAAGGTTGTATACCTTACATTCGACGATGGTCCTGGTGCTTACACACAGCAGCTTCTTGACGTGCTTGCCAAATATAACATAAAAGTTACATTTTTTGTAACCAATGTAAACAGCGGATATCAGAATATGATTGCGAAGGAAGCCGCTGCAGGACATACAGTTGCAATACACAGTGCTTCCCATAATTACCAGCAGATCTATTCAAGTGTTGGTGCTTATTTTGATGATTTGAACGAAATGTCGGATATTATATATTCGCAGACTGGAAGCCGTCCAACATTAGTACGTTTCCCAGGTGGAAGTTCTAATTCTGTCAGCAAGAAATACTGCAAAGGAATTATGACAGAACTTGCAAAAGATGTTACTGACCAAGGCTATAAATACTATGACTGGAACGTATCAAGCGGCGATGCCGGTGGAACAACAAGCACAAGTGAGGTATACCAGAATGTAATCAATGGTATCCAGAGCCATAATGTATCCGTTGTATTACAGCACGATATTAAGAGCTTCAGCGTTGATGCAGTTGAGAGCATAATCCAGTGGGGACTTGCTAACGGATACACATTCCTTCCTTTGACAACATCAAGCCCTGATGTACACCACGGAATTAATAATTAATGAGCAGCAATCAATAATATGAACCCAAAATAATATCAATCAGTATTTAATATTAGAACAAAAAACTATGTATTACATCAGTCTTATCCAATCCTGATGTAATACATAGTTTTTTTATTTTATATCTTTCCTTATTTCCCTGCCCTGTTAAGAGCTGCAAGATAACCAACAGCTGATAGTGCCGCCACATTTCCTTCTCCTGCCGCTTTAACATACTGGTAAGGTACTCCTGTTATATCACCAGCCGCATATAAACCTTTTATATTAGACGCCATACTTTTATCTGTAATTACTTTGTTATCTTCTATCTTAATTCCTGGAACTAACTGGGCTGGCTTCATCGACTCCCTTAATACAAATATTCCGTCTGCCGCAAGTTCTCTGTCCTCCATAATAAGAACCATTTTATCCTCCCTACGCTCAATTGACAGCGGTTTTCCTTTAATAATATCAATATTATCTTTTAATGAATCTTTGCCTGCCTGTAATGTATTTATATCTTTATCCTTATTATAAAGAGGCATATAATACACCTTCTTAGCCGTCTGTGCAAGAAACTCTGCTTCGCTTAAAGCCTCCTCATTAAATCCTATAACTATCGCTTCTCTTTCTTTATATAAAGCGGCATCACAGGTAGCACAATAGCTTACACCACGTCCAAGATTTTCATATTCACCTGCATATGGCTTTGTAACATCTACACCTGTTGCAAGTATAACTGTAAGTGCCTCATAATTATTCTTTTTGCCCTGTATATGAAAATATTTTCCCATTGCATACACTGCATTCACCATATCTTCTGTTATATCTATTGAAAGACTTTTAAGGTGATTGTTAAATGCCTGTGACAGTTCCTTACCTGTAATATCAATAAAACCAGGATAATTCTTTATTATATGTGCCTTTGACACTTTATCACTAATCTTGTTATTACCTATAAGGAGTATTTTCCTGCCTCTTATCTTAGCAGTTATTGCCGCTGACACACCCGCTGGACCTGTTCCTATTATAGCTATATCATATCTTTCCATATCTTAATCCCTTTCCTGCCTTTTATGTTTAATTATATTATTATTAACAAAATGCTTAATATACCAAACATTACTTAATCGTTTTGTCTTTTAATATATTATAGACATACTAACGCATATTATAATAATTGTAAAATCAAAAAAGATGCAGACACATTTTATTGATATCGCACTGCCACTTAACAGCAGTCATATCCAAAATGTATCTACATCTTTATGGGTAATATTAAATCAAATTTATTGGGAATTAGTCATCTTCGCCCTGAAGTGCATCGTATCCTGTTTCACCTGTACGAACCTTTACTACATTTTCCACATCATATACGAATATCTTACCATCACCGATATGACCTGTGTAAAGTACCTTTCTTGCGGCATTGATAACATCCATTACAGGGACTTTGGAAATAACCATTTCAACCTGTACCTTAGGAAGAAGCTGCATTTCCATCTGAACTCCACGGTAATACTCTGGAGCACCCTTCTGAGCGCCACAGCCAAGTACCTGCGTAACTGTCATACCAGTTACTCCGATGTCGTTCATAGCCTTCTTTAACTTTTCGAAACGCTCCTGCTTCATAAGGATTTCTACCTTAGTAATCTTATTCTCATCTGGAATATCAGATGTCTTAATCATAGCTGGAACTGAATTTTCCATACTTTCTGAACCAACTGATACAACATCTTCATATGTTATATCTGGCATACCTGCTGTACCAAGTTCAAATCCTGCATATGCACTTGTAAGTCCGTGCTCACATATATCAAGACCCTTTATTTCCTCTTCCTCTGTAGCTCTAAGTCCAATTGTTGCCTTGATTACAAAGAATACGATTGTCATACATACAGCAGCCCATGCTGCTACTGATACAAAACCTAATAACTGAAGTCCAAGCTGTGTAAATCCGCCACCGTAGAATAAACCTTCTGCCTTAATCGCACCACTCTCAATAGCAATTGCATAACCAGGGGCTTTGCTTGTAGCAAATAAACCAACTGCGATTGTGCCCCATATACCATTCATCATATGAACAGCTACTGCACCAACCGGATCATCAATGTGAAGCTTATAATCAAGAAGCCATACACCAAATACCACCAAAAGACCTGCTACAATACCTATTACTATTGCACCTGCTGCATCTGTTACATCACAAGAAGCTGTAATAGCTACAAGTCCTGCAAGTGAAGCATTAAGACACATTGAAACATCCGGCTTACCATACTTAATCCATGTAAATACCATACAAGTTACAGTTGCAATTGCTGGTGAAACTGTTGTTGTAAGGAATACCGAACCTAAATCCTCAATTGTTGTACAAGCTGCACCATTAAATCCATACCAGCCAAACCATAATATAAATACACCAAGTGCACCAAGTGGAATACTATGTCCTGGGAAAGCATTAACCTTAACTACCTTACCATTTTCATCTTTAACAAATTTACCAATACGAGGTCCTAATATCTTAGCACCTATAATAGCTGATATACCACCAACCATATGTATACAGCAGGAACCTGCGAAATCATGGAAGCCTAACTGTGATAACCAGCCTCCGCCCCATATCCAGTGTGCTTCAATAGGATATACAAGTGCCGATATAACACCTGAATATACACAATATGAAAGGAACTTTGTTCTCTCTGCCATAGCTCCTGATACAATAGTAGCTGTTGTTGCACAGAATACTAAATTAAATACAAAACTTGAAAAATTGAAATTATCATAAGCTGTAAAAATATCAAATCCAGGTTTTCCAATAAAACCAAATAAATCTTCACCTAATAATAAACTGAAACCTATTACTATGAATACTACTGTTCCTATACAGAAGTCCATAAGGTTCTTCATAATAATGTTACCTGCGTTCTTAGCTCTGGTAAAACCAGTCTCAACCATTGCAAATCCTGCCTGCATCCAGAATACTAATGCAGCACCTATAAGAAACCATATACCAAATGTCTGGTCGCTTATCAAGCTTGTTAATTCTTCTATTGCCATATTCGTTTCCTCCCTGTTCGCGCCGGCACATAATATTTATTTATGTACCCTTGACAAATACTTTTTATTGTGGTTGATGAAGTTGATCAGGTTTCATCTGGTATCATAACAGTTGTTACTAAACGGCTGCTTTATTCCTATAGTTAAATAAAACAAAAAAAGACGTGTAACCATATATAATGGATACACGCCTTTGTGCAATCAACTGTTTGATTTATGTGTTTAATTATACATATCTTTCCAAATAAGTATTGAAAAAATCGGACATATTATTGACTTTTTTAATATTTGTTTTATTATTATTTTATAAATGTAATCAAATATACTACTTATCAACATTATTTTAATGTCTATAATATCAGAAGTGAAATGACTTTGACACTGATATTATAATAATACCAATTAATGCAATTATAAAATCAGGAGGGTACTTATGAAAGAACATTTACACCAGCCATTATTATTTAATCCAGCAATATATAACAGCTCAGATGGTAAACAGCACATCAATTACAAATATATAACCATGCCACAGACTATGCTTGTATACGCCATAGACAACACCACCGGCTCTGCAAGTAGGAAAGTATCCACTCTTATTCCATGCTCTAGTGCAGAATGGATAATAGGATATAATAAGAATAACAGCCGTTCTTCCTTCTACTGTATTGGACCAGTAAGCAGACGTTTTGACTATACTTTTGGAGAGTTTGATTATTATTTTGGAATTCGTTTTGCAGATAAGGGCTGTTATTTTGCACCATCCGTTGATGACAGCGTGCTTCCAGCTTCAATTGCCAATCAGGTATTTGAATACGAACCTGCCACAGAGTCTTTTGAATACAGACTTATATCTGAATTAATCCAAGCCGAAGATTTTGACGGACAGCTTGAAGCTTTAATATGTTTCCTTAATGACAGCAAAAAATATATAGCTGTCCCTGACAATATCATACATATGGCTAATGAGATAAAGAAAGCTTCCGGCAATATTCATATATCTGATTTATCCGAAATGTCAGGGTACTCTGAACGGCACATTAACAGATTATTCAAATCGGCATATGGTGCAGGTCCTAAAGATTACTGCAAGAATATCAGATTTCAGAAAATCATATCTGATATTATAAATGACCCATACAAAGAAAACAGTGATTATATTGCCAATGCCGGATATTCTGACCAGGCACATTTCCAGAGGGAATTCAAGGCTTACACAGGCATTACACCTAAAACTTTTATTAAGGAATTAACCGCATAATATATTATATAACTATACTGTCAATTAAATTACCTGACTGAATTTTTCAGAGTTATAAAATATGCGTGGTGCTTACCGCCATCCAGACGATAAGCACCACGCATATTTATTTCTACACAAAATCAGACATAACAGTATTGCTTATATCTATGCCTCTGTCTGTAAGCGCTATTCTTGTACCATTCTGCCACAAAAGACCTTTTGCTATATTATCTTTTATCTGCTCTTTATATACACTGTATATATCTTTTCCAAATATATCTTTAAAATCACATATATCAATCCCAGCAGACTTTCTTAAACCAAGAAACATATATTCAGCCATCTCATCTTCCAGCGTGAGAACCTCTATATTTTCTTTAAGGTCCTGACAGTTATTCTTTATTTCTAAAGAATTCTTAAGAGTCTCTTGGATATTCTTTATATTTTCCACAATACACTCTTTATTGCTTTCTTTATTATCAGCATATTCCACACATAATGCCTTAATATAATTATTAATATCGCTGATGTTAGTATACCTTTTATGATTACATAATGAAGCTGCACCAATTCCAAAACCGATATAATCGGTTCTATCCCAATATTTAAGATTATGCTTACATTCATAACCTGCCTTGGCATAATTGGATATTTCGTATCTTTCATAACCTGCCTGACCTAATATCTCTTTAGTAAGTGCATACATTTTCCTGTCGTCATCATCATCAGGAATATCCGGATAATTGTCTATGTTATCATACAGCCTTGTGCCTTCTTCTATTATAAGACTGTATACAGATATATGCTCTGTATTAAGTGATACAGCCTCCTTTAGCACTCTGGTAAAGCTTTCTATGGTCTGACCCGGAAGTGCTGACATAAGGTCTATATTGATATTAGTAAAGCCTGCATTCCTTGCTATGGCAAGGCTGTTCTTAAACTGTTCAAATGTATGAATTCTTCCAAGCATACGAAGCTCTTTATCATCAGTGCTCTGCAATCCAAAGCTTATTCTGTTAATCCCAGCTTCCCTGTAAATGTATGCTTTTTCACTATTTATTGTACCTGGATTACATTCTATTGTTATCTCTGCATTGCCATCAACACGATATCTTTGCTTTACAGCCTCTAATATATCTTTAATATATTCAGCATTTATTGCTGACGGAGTTCCACCACCGATAAATATTGAAGTTACATTTTTATCAAGACCAGCCTCACTTAATGCTATCTCATTAATTAAAGCTTTAACATAACTGCTTTTCGTCTTATCATCTGCTGGTGCAGATAAGAAATCACAATATATACATTTTTGCATACAAAAGGGGATATGTATATATATCCCCAGTTCGTTATTATTCTTCATCTAACTTTAATACACTCATAAATGCTTTCTGTGGTATCTCTACGTTACCAATCTGACGCATTCTCTTCTTTCCTTCCTTCTGCTTTTCAAGAAGCTTCTTCTTACGGGAAATATCACCACCGTAACACTTGGCAAGTACATCCTTACGAAGTGCCTTAACAGTTTCCCTTGCTATAACCCTGCTTCCGATGGCCGCCTGAATAGGAATCTCAAACTGCTGTCTAGGAATTTCCTGCTTAAGCTTCTCGCACATCTTTCTTCCACGTTCCTCCGCACTTCCTGCAAATACAATAAATGAAAGTGCATCAACTTCTTCCTTGTTGATAAGAATATCAAGCTTAACAAGGTTAGACCTCTCATATCCCTTCATTTCATAGTCAAATGAAGCGTAACCTCTTGAGCGTGACTTTAACGCATCAAAGAAATCATATATTATCTCATTAAGCGGAAGGTCATACTTAAGCAGTGCTCTTGTCTGTTCTATATATTCCATACCATTGTATACACCACGGCGTTCCTGACAAAGTTTCATAATAGGTCCAACAAATTCGGTTGTAACCATAATCTCAGCGCTTACCATAGGTTCTTCCATATAGTCTATCTCTGATGGATCAGGCATATTAGACGGATTAGTAAGGTCTATAACTTCACCATTAGTCTTATGGACTTTATATATAACACCCGGTGCTGTTGTTACAAGGTCAAGGTTATATTCTCTTTCAAGTCTTTCCTGTATAATCTCAAGATGTAAAAGTCCTAAGAAACCACATCTGAAACCAAAGCCAAGTGCTATAGATGTCTCTGGCTCAAACTGGAGAGAAGCATCATTAAGCTGAAGCTTCTCCAATGCTTCTCTTAAATCCTGATATTTTGCACCGTCCGCCGGATACAGACCACAGTATACCATAGGATTGACCTTCTTATAACCAGGAAGCGGTTCTGCTACTGGTCTGTCATTATCTGTAACAGTGTCACCAACTCTCGTATCCTGAACATTTTTAATACTTGCTGTAATATATCCAACCATACCTGCACTTAATTCATCGCAAGGTATGAACTGACCAGCTCCGAAGTAACCTACCTCAACTACTTCTTCTACTGCTCCGGTTGCCATCATTCTTATCTTAGTACCCTTCTTTACAGTACCCTCTACTATTCTTACAAATATAATAACACCCTTATATGCATCGTATAATGAGTCAAATATAAGTGCAGATAAAGGATTAGCTGCATCACCTGTAGGTGCTGGTATTTTCTTTACTATCTGTTCAAGAACTTCCTCGATATTAATGCCATTTTTCGCTGAAATTAACGGAGCGTCCTGAGCCTCTATTCCGATAATATCCTCAATCTCATCTTTAACTCTGTCTGGTTCTGCACTTGGAAGATCAATCTTATTAATAACAGGAAATACCTCTAAGTCGTGGTCAAGTGCAAGATATACATTGGCAAGTGTCTGTGCCTCTATGCCCTGTGCCGCATCTACTACAAGTACAGCACCATCACAAGCCGCAAGTGCCCTTGATACCTCATAGTTAAAGTCAACGTGACCTGGAGTATCAATAAGATTAAATATATATTCTTCGCCGTCCTGGGCCCTGTATACAGTTCTTACTGTCTGTGACTTTATTGTAATTCCTCTCTCCCTCTCGATATCCATATTATCAAGAACCTGCTCCTGCATTTCCCTGCTTGTAAGGAGTCCTGTCTTTTCTATAATTCTGTCGGCAAGAGTTGACTTGCCGTGGTCAATATGTGCTATAATACAAAAATTTCTTATGTTCTTCTGATTAATTACTGCCATTCGTATAACCTGCCTGTTCTAAGTATTTCATAATTCCATCAGCTATAAGCTTAGCTGTATTGTCTATATCTGTTGTTACAAGTTTATTATCCTTACTGCTGTACATATTGCCTAACTCTATTATACAGCTCGCTACTTTGCTGTGCTGGTTCAGGTAATAATCTTTGCTCTTATTATCAGGAGTACCCGTATTCACTCCCGATAAGCTTACATCTACTCCATTTAACTCTTCCATAATATCACTCGCAAGGCTTTTAGAGTTAGATGGGGAAGAGGTATGAATCCACGCACTTATTCCCTTACTGCTTCCTGACTTATCAGTAATATCCCTATGAAATGACACAAGTGCCGCTGCTTTGGCGTTATTGCATATCTCTATACGCTTGGTATAATCCACCGATGTATCAGTTGTTCTTGTCATAACAACTGTAACGCCAGCACTTTCAAGCTCATTCTTAACGCTGTCAGCTAAAGATAACATCTGTGTCTTTTCATAGTTAGTTCCGTCGTACTGTCCTGTATCACTTCCACCGTGAGGAGCATCTATACACACTATTGCCTTAGACGACCAGTTAATTGTCTTATTATTACTTTCTTTGTTATTATCCTCATTGTTCTGCAAAAGCCCATCATCAGTTACCTCATCTGATGTTGTCTTTCCTATATTCATAATTGACCTTATAGAAGCTCCACAGTCAATATATAACATTACGGCAAATATTAATATAGCTGCTAATGAAGCCACTCCGAATATTCTGTCCCACTTAAATGATGTATTATTCTTATTATTCATTTTTATCTCTCCAATCCATACCCTTTCTATTTTCTTAGAATACAAGCGGATTGTCAAGTAAAATGTTTAACAGCTTCTCACCATTTCTCTTTTTAATCTCTTTATAATCTTCTTTTCAAGTCTTGATATATATGACTGCGATATTCCAAGCATATCAGCGACCTCTTTTTGTGTCTTTTCCTCTCCATCTTTATCACTAAGACCATATCTTAAATCGACTATAATTCTCTCCCTCTCAGACAAATTGCCAATCGCCCTCTTTAATGCTTTCATCTCAACCTCATTTTCAAGGTCTTTATAACACACATCATCTTCAGTTCCAAGAATATCAGATAACAAAAGTTCATTGCCATCCCAGTCAACATTGAGTGGTTCATCAATTGACACCTCTGCTTTTACCTTGCTATTTCTTCTAAGATACATAAGAATTTCATTCTCTATACATCTTGAAGCATAAGTTGCAAGCTTTATATTCTTATCCCTGTCATATGAATTAATTGCCTTTATAAGACCTATTGTGCCAATTGATATAAGGTCCTCTACTCCAACACCTGTATTATCAAATTTCTTGGCTATGTATACAACAAGTCTTAAGTTATGTTCTATAAGCATTTTCTTAGCATAATCGTCATTATCAGTCTTTAACATTGCCAGCACATTTTTCTCCTCCTCAATATCAAGCGGTGCTGGCAGCACCTCTGTACCTCCTATATAATGAACTTCTCTTGTCCCCATCATATAAAAATTCTTAATAGAAGGTACCACCTTAAGCTGAAAACGATCTGCAACTGCCACTTTAATCACTATCTTACTCCTCTTTTCTACGGTGCTTTCTTTTGTCTTTACAGGAATACGAAAGCACCGCCGACATACCCTGTTTATTATTGCATCATATGTCCCGTGACGCTTTTGGGGGTGCATATGATGAGCATCTTTGTGCTCATTATTGCATCATATGTCCATTAATAAGTGCCTGATATTCCCCTGCCTGTGATACGCATACCTCTGACAATCCTATAAGCACATTTTTATAAGCTTTCGTCTTAACATCATTGGATATGTATATGTAATCTGCTGTAATTACCTCTATCATTCCTGTGTCCATACCTACACTCCTGTATGGAATAAGATGATATCTTATTCTGCTGTAATCATTTATCTTAGAAAGAACCTTGTCAAAACATTTCTTATCCATAACATTTACTGGTTTATTACAATAATAATCACTAAGCTGGTTTCCAGTGTCTATCATTCCCTTTAATGTAATACGTTCGTCCCCAATAACCACTGTTACTACATATATCTGCATTTTTCTATTGAGCTTCTCTTTGCTTCGTACCAGTATGATGAGCATAAGATACGCCACGACTGCATATATAACCAACTGCCTGTTGTTTATCATTATATTCTTTATCACAAAGCCAACATATGTATAGTACACGAGTAAATGTATCGCACCGCCAAGAAATACTGCTATGCCAATCATTACCGCTACGCCTTTTAACAAGTCCTTTATATAACTCCTTATAGCAAACCAATTAATCTTTCCTGAACTTCCCTTGATAATATTTAATGGACTATTAATTATCATAAGCATTAATCCAGTGATGATTAAATATGTGCACCAATTAACGAAAAGCCTATATTCATCCGGAATACATATTGCAATGACTGACCATATTGCCCCCAAAGTGGAAGAAAGCAGCAGACGGGGCAGTGATGTATGATAATGCATTATTTTGTTTACCATAACCATAACAATCAAATCCATACAATAATTAATTCCAAATAATACATCAATGTATATTACAATTCACTCTCACCTCCATTGCACAATCAGGTATACCCTGCATAATAGTTTACAGAAAATGCTTTCCTGCAACGAAAATAAGTATACATAACTTAATATGCAAAATTTGTCAAAAGCACAGAGTCACATTAATTTTCTAATATAATTCGCTATGAAATAAAAAAGAATGTGTGAAACACATTCTCGCACCGAGCACGGTCGCTTGCGACAAAATACATCTTCGTGCGAGTGTGCATCATCGGCATATAGTGCCTTTTATGTAATAGGGAATTCTATTGAAATTTCCTATTACATAAAAAAGGAACGCCGAAGCGTTCCTTAATATCAATATTTCATTAACAATAGTATAAGCCCAATAAGTATATGAACCGACAATCTATCTGTCAGATTAAATGATTATATTAATTACTTTCTGTTCTTCTGAAGGAAAGTAGGTATTGTAATACCATTAGACCTCACATTGCTTGTAACAGGGGCTGGCTGCTTAAGTCCTGGAAGTGGTGTCTGAGACTGTGTACCTGTCATACCGCCTGCTGGCTGAACTGGTGTCTGTGGAGCCTGATATGTATATGTTGGCTTTACTGCTGGTTTAACAGTCTGTCCAACTCCCTGTGTTGCCTGTGCCTTAGGTGAGAACTTTGCCATTGCAGTATTGACATTCACATCTTCAATACCTGTAGCAATTACAGTTATTGTTACGCTGTCTGTAGCTGTCTCATCATATATAGCACCAAAGATGATATTGGCATTATCACCTGCAAGTTCCTGAACATAGCTTGCAGCCTCATCTGCTTCAACAAGGCTCATATCACCAGATACGTTGATAATAACGTGTGTAGCACCCTCGATTGTTGTCTCAAGAAGTGGGCTTGTAACAGCCTGCTTAACAGCTTCAATAGCCTTATCATCACCTGTAGCATTACCGATACCGATATGTGCGATACCCTTGTCTGACATAACTGTCTTAACATCTGCAAAGTCAAGGTTGATAAGACCTGGTACATTAATAAGGTCTGTAATACCCTGTACTGCCTGCTGTAATACCTCATCAGCCTTCTTTAAGGCATCTGGCATAGTTGTTCTTCTGTCTACTATCTGAAGAAGCTTGTCATTAGGAATTACAATAAGTGTATCCACGTTCTCCTTAAGCTTCTCAATACCCGATTCTGCATTAGTCATTCTTGTTCTTGCCTCAAATCTGAAAGGCTTAGTAACAACACCAACTGTAAGGATACCCATCTGTTTAGAAATCTTAGCAACAACCGGAGCTGCACCTGTACCAGTTCCGCCGCCCATTCCACAAGTAACGAATACCATATCCGCACCTTTGATAGCTTCTGTTAATTCTTCAACATTCTCTTCTGCTGCCTTCTCACCAATCTCAGGCTGGGCTCCTGCACCAAGTCCCTTAGTAAGCTTCTCACCTATCTGAATAGCTGTTGGAGCTTTACAGAACTGTAATGCCTGGCTATCTGTATTAATACCAATAAATTCTACCCCGCTTATATTCTCATCTATCATTCTATTAACAGCATTATTACCTGCTCCACCTACGCCGATGACTATAATTCTTGCTGATGAATCTGATTCGTTAATTATTTCTACCAAGGTTGTTGCCTCCTTTAATCAATCCTTATACATTTATCTATAATGATATAATTTTTCGCAATAAATATCAACTGATTTTTTCATTTTATTTCACTAAAAATTGAACTTTAAAGCGTACAATTCTGAATATTTACACATCATTTTAGTTTGTTTTAATTATATTCATCTTTTTTGAATATTATAGACGAACTGTCTTTTGTATAATCCTGCATATACAAAGAACCTTTAAGCCCTGCAAATTTGGTTTCCATCTGTTTTAACTCAAAAAGCTTGTCCGTATAATCATCACTCTTTCCAAGGTATACCTTAACCTCGTCTATATACAATATTACATTGTCCGATGAGTCAAAATATACTTTTGAAACATCAAGATTATACTTATCAAAGCTCTGTGTCAGATCAAGTATGTGCCTGAACACTTCATCATCTCCGACTTCAAGCTTGGAATCAAGCACTATTGAATTAAACTTAAGACCTATTATCTCAGGAACTTTTTCAAAAGTTTCTGTTGAACTTTCAACAACAATACCATCTTTGTCAAAATACATATTACAGCCCATATAACGTATATAACCAATAACTGCCTTTTCATAGACTGTTATGTACATACCTCTTGGCCACTGTATTTCAACATCATATTTCTGAATGAAAGGTATTGTCTTTTTCTTATTGCCAAACAGTGTATACAATACAGTGTTTGGTGTGTCATTTCCAAATATTCTGCTTGTCATTTCTTCATTAGAATAATGGGAATTACCCACATATGTTATCTTATCAGTTCTAAATCCAAAATAGACAGCCGCACACGCAGCTATCAGGGCTGCCACAATAATAGATATTATGAACAGCCTTTTTTTCTTTCTCGCCTTTGCCATAACTATCTCTCTAACCTAATCTGACTACTTATATTAAACACAATTCCTAACTCTGCCAGCAGGAACAGACTCGCCGTGCCTCCATAGCTTATAAATGGAAGTGTTACGCCTGTATTAGGAAATACATTGGTTACAACGGCAATATTAACTATTACCTGAATTGCTATATGGGCGAATATTCCAACTGCAAGAAGTGAACCGAACAAATCTGGTGAGTTCTGTGATATATATATAATTCTCCAGAGCATTATTATAAAAAGCATAATAACGCACGCAGCACCAAACAGTCCTAACTCCTCACATATTATTGAAAATATCATATCATTCTGCGACTCTGGTATGAAGCCTAACTTCTGCATACTCTTTCCAAGTCCCTTACCAAAAAGTCCGCCAGAACCTATGGCATAAAGCCCCTGCATAGTCTGATAGCCTTTTCCGTCTATGTACTTTTCAGGGTCTACCCATACTAAAAGTCTTGTAAAACGGAACTTCTTAAACTGGACTCCATTTTCAACAGCCTGCTTAAGCCACTGCCTGCCTGCTATATAGCCTGCCATTATAATTCCGATAATTCCGCCGTGAACCCAGTAATTAGGATATACAACAAATGTCATAACAAACACAATTCCACATACTATGATTGCACTACTTAAGTTAGATGTAATTCCAAAAAGCATAGCCGCCGGAATTACTGCACAGCCCAAAAATATTTTCGCTATCTGTGACAGTTTTTTAATCTTTGTTCCTGACGCACACATCTTAGCCGCCGCCATAATAATAACACTTATCTTAACAAGCTCTGCTGGCTGAAAGCTTATCGGACCAATATATATCCATCTTTTAGCACCGTGGCTTTCACGTCCAAATGGAATAACTGCTAACACCATTAAAAGTGATATAACAAATATCCACGGAGCGGCCTTTTTTAAAATATGGTAATCTACAAATCTTGCTATAAAAAACATACACGCAAAACCTAACAGGTCAAATATAAGCTGTCTTTTAAAATAGTATTCCGGATTGCCATAATTAATCTGCGCTGTGTAAGAACTTGTACTGTATATCATTGTAAGTCCGAAACCTACAATGAATATAAGCACAAACAAAAGACTGTAATCAAAATAGAATCCATTCTTTCTTTTTCTTCTTTTCTTTGCCATAATTAAAGCTCATTGACATATTGCTTGAACATGTCACCTCTCTGTTCATAATTATCAAACATTCCCCAGCTTGCACACGCTGGTGATAATAATACTGCATCACCTTTGTCTGCGCTGGCTGCACATATATCTACTACCTCTTTTAAATCATTAGCAAATACATAGTCCTTAAATCCGTATTTATCACAGGTCTGGGCTATTTTATTAGCAGTCTGGCCTATAAGAACAAGCTTCTTTACCTTGCCCTTGAAGGCTTTTACATACATATCAAATTCAGAGCCTTTATCATAACCACCACCTATTAATATAGTTGGTCTTACCATAGCCTCAATTGCTTTTACAGAAGCTTCCGGATTAGTTCCCTTGGAATCGTTGTAATACCATACATCATTCTTGGTAGCTACATATTCTATTCTGTGTTCTACAGCCTTGAACTTCTTTACCTGCTGTACAATTATGTCATCAGGTATGCCTGCTGCCTTAGTCATTGCTATAGCAGCACATACATTTTCATAGTTATGTGTTCCAAGAAGGTTCATATCGTGTACATTAAGCATAAACTCATCTGTGGTGCCATCTGTATATCTTATATCATCTCCCTGAACATATGCACCAATCTCAGGCTTTCTCTTGCTTGAGAACCATACAACCTTAGCTGGACACTCACTTCCAAATCTGTATAATTCTTCGTCCTCCATATTAAGGACACACACATCATCCTTTGTCTGGTTCATAGAAATGTTTTCTTTAGTCTTGGAATAACATTCCATTGTATGATGTCTGTTAAGGTGGTCTGGTGTAATGTTAAGTATCGCACTTACAACCGGATGGAACTTGTGTATTGTTTCTAACTGGAAGCTGCTTATCTCTGCTACTGTATAAGAGTCATTACTTGTATTAAGCACTTCTCCCGTATATGAATTACCTATATTTCCAACAACAAATGTCTTCTCATTATAGGCTTTCACTATCTGTCCTACCAAAGCTGTAGTTGTTGTCTTGCCATTAGTACCTGTTATGGCAATTATTCTGCCTTTATCATAATTATATGCAAGTTCTATCTCGCCCCATACTGGAACTTCTGCTTTCTTAAACTGTTCAACAATAGGACTGTCAACCGGAACGCCCGGACTTATTACAAGAAGGTCGACCTGATTAGTTATATCCTCTGGCAGCTTTCCAATAATAATCTCTGCTTTATTGCCTTTAAGTTTCTTTGATATATCTTCCCTTGAAAGCTTTTCGTTACCGTCATATATAATACAGTCTGCACCAGCTTTGTTAAGAAGGTCTATAGCACCGATTCCACTTATTCCAGTACCAACTACCATTACCTTTTTATTATTTAATTCCATAATGTTCCTCCATTACCACGCATATAATACGTTTTTTAAACAACTGTCTTTATTTTACTCTACACCTATCCATCTGTAAAGCGGATAAACACTGTTTTAACGCTTTATTAACGCATTTTCTTACTTGTTATTAAGGTACGGAAGTATATTTTCATATAACTCTCTTATGACCGGTGCTGCAATTGTACCGCCATAATATACCCCTTCTGGCTCATCAATAAGACACATAGCAATAACCTGTGGATTTTCCACACTTGAAAATCCTATAAATGAAGCGATATACTTTCCAGAGCCTCTCGGAAGCTTCTGTGATGTTGCTGTCTTTCCACCTATTGAAAAGCCCTCTATATATGCATTCTTTCCACCGCCTTCCTCAACTACCTGCCTTAATATGTCCCTCATAGTATCACTTGTTGATTTGTCAATTGTGCTCTCAGTTGTAGAATAATAGAACTCATTATAAGTCTGCCCCGAACCATCACTTGTCTTAACTGCAAAATGAGGTGTAACAAGGTTACCACCATTGACAATTGCTGCCGCCGCACGAAGCATCTGGATAGGTGTTATCTGAAATGACTGTCCGAATGACATTGTTGCAAGCTCTACTTCACCAACGTTTTCTTTATTGTGGATAATCGTTGAAGCCTCACCAGCAATATCTATTCCAGTCTTAGACAAAAGTCCAAGCTTGCCGCAGTAATTATAGAAATTATCAACACCTACCCTTCTTCCCCATTCAATAAATGCAGGGTTGCAGGAATTCATAACTGTATGTGTAAAATCCTGTGTTCCATGGCCCGTTGTCTTATGACACCTTATGCGCCTGTCACCAACAAGCGTTGAACCTGAACAGGTATAGGAGTCACTTAAACTTACAACTTTGGTTTCAAGTGCTGCTGTTGCAGTTACCATTTTAAACACTGAACCTGGCTCATAAGTATCATTAATGCAGAAATTTCTCCACATATTATTAAGAAGATCCATTTTATTGCCTGAACTGCCGTCATCTTCCACCTCGTAATTAAGTACATACGGCTCATTAAGATTATATTCAGGCACGTTGACCATTGCATACAACTCTCCATTATTAGGATTCATAACTATTATTGACACCCGCTTAGCATTTTTCTTTGCAAGCGTTGTATATGCTAACTGCTGGGCATATGACTGTATATTCATATCTATGCTTATATATAAATCCTGACCTCTCTGCGGCTCTAACCTTCCCTCTTTTGCATTTTTTATCTCTGTACCCCATGCATCGGTAAGTGTAAGTATCCTGCCATTATTGCCAGCAAGATATACATCATACTTAGCCTCAAGTCCGACTATTCCCTGATTATCACTTCCTGTAAAGCCAAGCACCTTGGAAGCAAGCGTATCATAAGGATAATATCTTTTATAATCCTCATCTACCTTAACTCCGTTTAAGCCAGCTTTTCTTATTACATCACCTGTATCCTTATCAACATTGGTCTTTATAGTTTCAATTGATGATACCTTTTCAACCTTTTTTCTTACAGCTGCTTCGTCCATATCAAGATTGTCACAAAGCATTTTAATAACTTCTTCCGGCTTATCTATCTGGCTGTGAATAACGGATATTGTACACACAGTCGTATTGTCAGCAAGGACAACTCCATTAGTATCAAGAATTCTTCCGCGCATAGCCTTTATAGCTCTCTCTCTCTCGTGAAGCTCTGTTGCACGCACGCTGTAATATTCAGCCCTGACGGTCATTATATATCCAACTCTTACTGTGAGCAGTGACATTATAAGCACAAGGCTTACTATAACCACCAGAAGCTTCTTTCTATGTCTTGTTCTTACAAAATAACCATATCTCTCATCTTCATTAAGCTTAATTCTTTCTGTCACTAATACAATAACCCCGAATAAACTTACTTATTATTATGAAAGTTTATTCAGGGTTATTCTTATACTTATTATTACTTAACAGCTTAATTAGATGAAGCTGTGCCTGCTGGTATCCCATCAACTGTTAATTCATCAGGACTTGAACTTGTATCCTCATATTCGTCTGAGGCATCCTTGTATACATTCATATATGGAAGAAGCTTTTCAAGTATATTGTGTGTAAGTGTAAGCACATCTGCTGAACTTCCTGATGTTCCTGTAGTTCCATATGGCTCATCAATAACTACATATATTGCAAACTTAGGATTTTCTGCTGGTGCGTGTCCTATAAATGATATAATCCACTTGTTATCCTTTCTATCACCCTTCTGGGCTGTTCCTGTCTTACCAGCAACTGAATATCCTGTAACGCCTGCTTTCTTGGCTGTTCCTTCTTCTACTGTATTCTTAAGATATCTTCTTAAAAGCTTTGATGTTGAAGCTGTAATTGTCTGTCTTACAAGATTAGCCTTATATTCCTTTACAACTTCACCATTGGCTGATTCAATTCTCTTTACAATATGTGGCTGGTAAAGCATACCACCATTAATAATCGAACAATATGCCGCCATCATCTGCATCATATTAACATTAATAGTCTGTCCAAATGAATTACAAGCCGCATCAATAGTTGTCATACGGTCACCATATACGATACCTGTTGTCTCACCTGGAAGATCTATTCCGGTTATCTTTCCAAATCCAAACAATGACTGGTAATATGCAAATCTGCTGTTACCCATCTCAAGTGCAAGATGAATCATATACGGGTTGCAAGAATTCATAAGTGCCTGCTCAACTGTAAGTGAACCATGTGAACCTATTGTACTGAACACATGACACTTTAATTTATAATCAGCTACAGTTTCAAATCCCTTGCATACATATGTATCACCATCCTTTACAACACCTTCCTCCAAAGCTGAGGCTACCGTTACTGGTTTAAATGTTGAACCTGGCTCATAACTTTCTGACACACAATAATTAGTCCATAAAGAATACAGGTTATTTCTGTATTCTTCATCAGACATATCTTTAATCTCCTCATCTGTATACATACCAGTTAATTTTCTTGGATCATTAAGATTAAAGGTTGGATAACTAGCCATTCCAAGTATCTCACCATTAGATGGGTCTGCCACTACTACTGCTGTATTCTTTGAAGGCTTTTCTTCATTATATTCTAATATGCATTTCTCAATAATCGACTGTACATTATAATCAAGTGTTGTAACTATATTATTGCCATCAACAGCATTTTTCTGAGTCTCTGTAACCTCAAGTCCCTCATCTACATAGCTATATGTTGTTCCATTGGTACCAGTTAATTCCTCATCATACTGGCTTTCAATTCCAAGTTCACCACCATTAGTGGCACTCGCAAATCCAACAACATCACTTGCAAATGTTCCAAGAGGATATTTTCTTATATAGCTGTCCTCAAACCATACACCTTTAATATTCTTTCCCTCAGTTGAATCTGCCATAAGATTTTTAAAATCTGCTATCTGATCTGTAGTAAGGTTTGATAAAAGCTTCTGATACCTGCTCTGTGAATTCTCACTCACCTTTTGCTCAAGCTCACTTCTGTTTAAATTAAAATATTTACAAAGAGCTGATAATGTAGGTTCTTTATATTCTCCGTCTGAAAGCATAAGCTTGACATCTAATATAAGATTATATACTCTCTCACTGTATGCAAGCACAGTTCCATCACCAGTTAATATCTGACCTCTCTTATAAGGTAGTTCTGTTGATGTATATGTCTGGTGATCTAACACTGCCTTCGCATATGTCTCTCCGTGTGTATAATTAATTCTGAATACCTGTCCACCTAATGCCATAAGAATTACTACTACCATTACAAGTGCAACCATTCCTTTGGTGTGAACACGTTTAAGCATAACTTTTTTTCTTCTGTACTTATTCTTTTTTAACTGTTCATCGCTTACCATAAGTACCTCTTATTATATTATTTTACCTGAATATTAATTGCTTTCAGGAACATCTTTATACTGCTTTACATATTCGCTCTCTTTAGAATCGTATGTAATAACCTGCTTCTTTTCTGGATACACCATTCCTAATTCATTAACTGCTGTATCATATATAGCATCATAATCTATGCTTGCATTAATATCTGACTCTAATACGTCATTATTCTCCTTTAATGTGCTAAGCTCGCTCTTTAACTCAGCTATCATATCTGAATTAGTCTTAGCTGCTGCCTGAACATTAAGGTACTGATAACATATAAAGAAGACAACTGCAGCAACACTCGCAACTGCAACTGTATACATAAGATTAATCTTATTATTGCGTCTTATCTGCTTCTGTCTCTGCCTTCTTATTTCTCTGTTGATTTCCTTCTGTGTCTGCTGGGATTCATCTGGGGTTTTAAGTGGTTCAGCGATATTTAATTGTCTTACCGCACTACCATATTCATATGGCACTTTGCTTACATTTCTTGAATTTCTTCTGTACTCTGCTCTACTTCTCTTTTCCACTTTACACTACCTCCCATTATACCCTTTCAAATACTCTTAACTTAGAACTCTTTGATCTGCTATTTTCATTAATCTCTTCATCTGTTGGAACTACAGGCTTTCTTGTAATCACCCTGCCCTTCGGTACTTTACCGCACACACACGCAGGAAAGCTTGGTGGACAGGTACAAGGATTCTCGTTATTCCTAAACCTTGTCTTTACTATTCTGTCTTCTAAAGAATGAAATGTTATTATACAAAGTCTTCCTTCTGGCTTAAGCCTGTCAATCATCATATCTATGGAATTCTCTAGCACTTCCAATTCTTTATTAAGTTCAATTCTTATAGCCTGATAAGTTCTCTTAGATGGATGTCCACCTGTCGCCCTTACCTTCATAGGTATAGCTGCCTTTATAATATCGTTAAGCTCAAATGTTGTCTCAATTGGCTTTTCCTGTCTTGCAGCCACTATATGCTTAGCTATATTCTTAGCAAACCTGTCCTCACCATAATCTCTTATTATTCTGTAAAGATCAAATTCGCTGTATTCATTAACAATATCTTTAGCTGTAATCTCCTGTCTTTGATCCATTCTCATATCAAGTGCTGTGTCCACATTATATGTAAACCCTCTGTCAGCCGCATCTAACTGATATGATGAAACACCCAGATCCAGCATAATTCCATCAACTTTATCTATTCCTAACTCATCAAGGACTTTGTCCATATTACAGTAATTATTTCTTACGATTGTAACCCTGTCCATATATGGTTCTAATCTCTTACTTGCTGCCTTTATGGCATCTTCGTCCTGATCTATTCCTATCAATCTTCCACCCTCGGAAAGTCTTCCTGCGATTTCGTATGAATGTCCGCCGCCGCCAAGAGTTCCGTCAACATATATGCCATCGGGTTTAATATTCAATTCATCTACCGTCTCATATAAAAGAACTGACTTATGCTTAAACTCCATACTAATCTCCTTTCCGCCTGCTATATCAGCAATTAATTATATGGTGAATCCCAGACTGTCCATATTCTCTGCGACCTCGTCCATATTGTCATCATAATTGCTTATACTGTCATTCCAGCTTTCTTTACTCCATATCTCTATCCTGCTTCCAACACCTACAAATACTACATCCTTCTGTAACGAAGCAAACTCTCTTAATACAGATGGTATAAGAATTCTTCCCTGCTTGTCTAATTCGACATCTGCTGCTCCTGCAAGAAAGAATCTTGTAAATGTTCTGGCATTCTTATTAGTAAGAGGCAGTGTCTTAAGCTTCTCCTCGAATCTCTGCCACTCTTCATTAGTGTATACAAATAAACAGTTATCAAGTCCCTTAGTGATAATAAAATTATCCCCAAGGCTTTCGCGGAACTTCGCAGGAACGATTATTCTGCCTTTGGCATCTATTGTATGTCCATATTCGCCCATAAACATAGCAATCGTTCCTCCTTTCCCCCACTTGTAACCACTTGCTACCACTTTTCTCCACTTTGAGAACAATTCTATACTGATTTTGTGCAAAATACAAGTGTTTTCCACTAATTTATAAAATTTTTTTAAACTTTTGCACTATATTATGCCCGTAAAATATACAATCATATGTATATACACATAAAAATAGTAATTTTAACACTCACACCATCTGATTGTATGTAATTAGTTGAGCTTTAGGAAAAGATATGTTAAAATACAGGTTGCGTTACTGCGTATATTTACTAAACATAAATCTGCATATAATACACATTTATGTTGGAAATGAGGAGAATATATGAAACTTGGAATAGTTGGTCTTCCTAATGTTGGAAAGAGTACACTTTTTAATTCTTTAACTAAGGCTGGAGCAGAATCAGCCAATTATCCATTCTGTACAATAGACCCTAATGTAGGAATTGTTGCCGTACCAGATGAAAGACTTGATAAGCTTGCAGCACTTTATAATTCAGCAAAGATTACACCTGCCGTTATCGAATTCGTTGATATAGCTGGTCTTGTTAAGGGTGCTTCTAAAGGTGAAGGTCTTGGTAACCAGTTCCTTGCTAATATAAGAGAAGTTGATGCAATCGTTCACGTTGTCAGATGTTTTGAGGACTCTAATATTGTTCACGTTGATGGTTCTGTCAACCCTGTAAGAGATATTGAGACAATCAACCTTGAATTAATCTTTTCTGATATGGAAGTTCTTGAAAGACGTCTTGCTAAGCAGAAGCGTGCTTCCTACAATAATAAGGACATCGCTAAAGAATGTGACCTTATCGAAAGACTTCTTAAGTTCCTTGAGGCTGGTAATCTTGCCAAGAACTTTGAATGTGAAGATGAAGACGAAGAATCATTTATGAGAGAATACAATCTTCTTACAAGCAAACCTGTTATATTCGCTGCTAATGTATCAGAAGATGACCTTGCCGATGATGGTGCTAACAATGAATATGTACAGAGTGTACGTGAATATTCTAAAAAGGATAACTGCGAAGTATTCGTTATATGTGCACAGATTGAACAGGAAATCTCAGAACTTGATGATGATGAAAAGAAAATGTTCTTAGAGGACCTTGGAATTAGTTCTTCTGGTCTTGATAAGCTTATCGCTGCAAGCTACAGAATATTAGGTCTTATAAGTTACTTAACTGCTGGTGAGACAGAGACAAGAGCCTGGACAATAACTAACGGAACTAAAGCTCCTGGTGCTGCAGGTAAAATCCACAGCGATTTCGAGAGAGGCTTTATCAAAGCAGAAGTTGTCAACTATAAGGATTTACTTGACTGTGGCTCTTATACTAAAGCCAAGGAAAAAGGTCTTGTACGTATGGAAGGTAAAGACTATGTTGTTAAAGACGGCGATGTAATATTATTCCGTTTCAACGTATAATAATATTAGTACATTAATAATTATATATTTATAATAATATAAGTTCTACAAGTCAGATAATATAGGATTTGTTCCAACTTCTGAACTTATGACAAAGAATTATATAAAAGATGGTGGCACGAATTAACGTGTCACCATCTTTTTATCTACAGGACATAATTTTAATATGTGCTCATTATCTCCTTAAATCTCTTAACATTAGCTCCTGCGTCATTCTTAAACACAGCCGAACCTGCAACTATTACATTAGCTCCAGCTTCAAGCACTGATACGAGATTTTCTATATTAATTCCACCATCTATCTCAATATCTACGTTATCAAGACCTTTTTCTATAAGCTTTGCTTTAATCTGCTTAACCTTTTCTAATGACTCCGGTATGAACTTCTGTCCGCCAAAGCCAGGATGAACGCTCATAACAAGCACCATATCCACCAATGAAAGATAAGGCTCAATAGCCTTTACTGGTGTCTCTGGATTAAGTGTAATAGCTGCTTTGACACCACATTCCCGTATCTTTTCAATTGTGGCAACAACATCTTCGCACGCCTCAACGTGGACAGTTATTATATCCGCACCACATTTTACAAATTCTTCTATATAACGGATTGGTTCTTCGATCATAAGATGAACATCAAATACTCTGCTTGTACAGCTTCTTATTGATTTGATAACAGGCATACCATAGGAAATGCTTGGAACAAACCTGCCGTCCATGACATCAATATGTATATACTCTGCTCCTGCTTCATCAATTGCTTTAATATCTTTCTCAAGATTTTTAAAATCTGCTGATAATATTGAAGGTGATAATATAGTCATTATATTCCTCATTTCTGTGTAATTAATATTATTTAACCTATACAGCCAGCCCTGGCACATAGATAATCAATTATCGCTAATCTATAATTAATATTTCTTCTTGTTCTTTACCTCGTCATATATCTCTACATAACTTGTATAACGTCTTCTGCTTATTAATCCTGCCTCAACCGCTTCCTTAACCCTGCAGTCAGGCTCATTAATATGAACACAGCCATTAAATCTGCACTGCCCTTCATATTCACTGAATTCCTCAAAATAAAATCTTATCTGTTCCTTTTCAAGTTCTGGAATATTAAGAGATGTAAAGCCCGGCGTGTCGCATATATATGTAGCATCGCTCACATTAAATATCTCCGAATGTCTTGTTGTATGCCTTCCTCTTCCAATCCTGCTCACATCACCAGTTGCACTCACTTCCTGCGGAAGTATAAGATTGGTAAGTGACGACTTGCCAACACCTGATGGTCCAGCTAATATTGTCGTCTTTTTCTCAAGTGTCTTAAGAACTATGTCTATTCCTTTATTATCATAAGTACTTATAAATATGACTTTACAGCCACATTTTTCATATATGTCAGAAAGCTCTTCTAATGTGTCATCTTCTACCAGATCTATTTTGTTAAACACTACAACTGTAGGCACATTCTGATAATCCATCATCATTATAAATCTGTCCAGAAGATTATAATTAGGTTCTGGTGATTTTACAGCAAATATTACCATAGCCTGATCTATATTCGCAGAAGCTGGTCTTATAAGCTCATTCTTTCTTGGAAGTATCTGTATGATATTACCTGTCATCTTATCGTTATCTATTATATCTATAATAACATTATCCCCGACAAGCGGCTTTATCTTTTTATTCCTGAATATTCCTTTTGCCTTACATTCATATATACCACAGGATTCTATATGGACATAATAAAATCCTGCAATTCCCTTTATTATCTTTCCCTGCATAAGACTTCCTATACTCTAATTGCTTGTATTGCCCGTTCCTGTATTAGAACTGCCATTGCCACTTGATGTATTGCTTCCACTGCTATTGCCCGATGTGTTAGAACCACTATTATTGCCGTTACTATTGCTATTGCCGTTACTGTTGTTATTGCTGTTACTATTACTGCTGCCTGAACCTGATGCTGTAGTAGAAGTTGTTGAGCTTGTATAGTGGCTTACATATATAGTTATAGTTGTTCCAGACTCTACAGTGTCACCACCAGAGTAAGGTGTCTGTGAAGTAACAGTACCATATGATGCCTTAGATGAAGTCTCATATTTTACTGATACCTTAAGCCCGGCTGCCTCGATAGACTGATTGGCAAGGCTTTCTGTCATTCCTATTACATTAGGAACTGTGGCTTTAGTTACCTGCTTTCCACGGCTTACTTCTATTGTAACTGTTGTACCTTCTGTTACTGTTCCAGATGGGCTGTATTTAACAACCTTTCCGGCTTCTACTGTACTGCTGTATACATAATCAACAGAAACGACAAGATTAACATTTTCAATAAGCTCTTTTGCTTCTTCTTCTGTCTTACCCTTTACATTAGGAACTGTGACATTCTTAGTTTCCCTGCCACTGCTTATTGTAAGAACAATCTGTGAGTTCTTCTCAACCTTAGAACCACCTACATTGCCCTGGTTTATTACACTGTTCTCTGCAACTGTATCTGAACTCTGTGTCACGGCTTTATAGCCAAGACCAACTTTATTAAGTGCACTTATTGCATCGTCCTTAGTCATTCCAACTACATTTGGTACTGTAACCATATCTGATGCCTTTGAATTGCCAGACACAGCAGTTGTAACCTGATTAGAAGCCTGACTGTTATTGTTAGATGAACTCTTGCCGCTTCCTATAAGCTTTACAACAACAAATATTGTGATAATAAGAATTATAACTGCAATTCCTATACCGATACATTTCATAATAAGCTCTAACTTATCATTACTCTCATCATCAATATCGTTATCATCTTCTTCCTCATCTATATTATCATCAATATCTGCAAATGTATCCTCACCTAATAAGCCGTCATCTTCTTCCTGCTCATCTATATCCTCATCATCTGAATCAGTCTGTGCATAGTTATCATTAACTGATGTGTCATACATAGGAGCAAGCTTTACAAAATCGTCCTCCGGCATAACAAGTGACTTCTTTAAATCTACTATAAGGTCATAGGCAGACTGATAACGCCTGTCTGTCTTCTTCTGTGTACATTTAAGAACTATCTTATCAACACTTACTGGTATTCCCTCAACAAGCTGAGATGGTGCTGGTATTGTATCCTGAATATGCTGTACAGCTACTGATACTGCTGTATCTCCGTCAAATGGAACTGTTCCAGTGAGCATTTCAAATAATGTAATACCAAGTGAATATATATCACTTCTCTCATCCGAATAGCCGCCTCTTGCCTGTTCTGGTGATATATAATGTACAGACCCCATAGAAGCTGATGTATTAATTGTTGCTGTTGAAGCTACCTTGGCAATACCGAAATCAGTAACCTTAACCTTGCCCTCTTTAGATATAATTATATTCTGTGGCTTAATATCCCTATGGACAATATTATGTTTATGAGCTGCATCCATACCATTAGCTACCTGTATAGCAATGCTTACAGCCTCTTTATATGGAAGTTTGCCTCTCTTTTCAATATACTTCTTAAGGGTAACTCCCTCAACAAGTTCCATAACTATGTAATATATGCCATTCTCAACACCGACATCATACACATTTACAACATTAGGATTAGTAAGTCCGGCAGCTGACTGGGCCTCAGCCCAGAATTTGCTTACAAATGTCTTATCCTGGCTAAATTCTGACTTCATAACTTTAATTGCAACATATCTGTTAAGCTTGTGGCATTTGGCTTTGTATACATCTGCCATTCCGCCTGTACCAATCTGTTCAATTATCTCATATCTGTCAGCTAAAAACATTCCTTCTCTTAACATCATTAAATTACCTCTCTGCCTATGGTTCAATTAAAATCACTGATATGTTATCTCTGCCACCATTATCATTGGCCCTGCTTACAAGCCTTTCTGCGGCTTCCCTGATATCGTGGCTGCTCTTTATTATATGAAATATCTCCTGGTCTTCTAACATATTAGTCAATCCATCAGAACACATAAGTATCATATCTTCCTTTTTAAGATCAACTGAAAACATCTCGGCTTCGACGGTGTCATAGCCACCTATTGCCCTTGTGATAACATTCTTTTTCTCATGGGTTCTTGCAGCTTTTCTGTCAATTTCGCCCCGCTGTACCATTTCTTCCACCCACGAATGGTCTCTTGTAATCTGGATTATATCTTCTCCGATTACATACAATCTGCTGTCACCCACATTGGCTACTCTTAAAGTATTGTCAAATATGCTGGCTACCACTAATGTAGTTCCCATTCCATTATATTCTTCCGACTCGCCTGCCTTTCTAAGAAGCAGTGTGTTGACAAGCTTAATGTTATTATCTATTGTTGCTAAAGGATCTTTGCCTTCTGACTCTTTTAATAATTCAACAAGCGTTTCAACTGTATATCTTGACGCTGTGTCACCAGCTTTATGTCCTCCCATACCGTCTGCCACAATAAACAGATTAGGCAGACACCCTATATCATCAAGCTTTGCATAGACATAGTCCTGATTGACATTTCTTTCAATTCCTACATCTGTTGTTGCAAATGCGTTCATTTCATTCTCCATCCATTCTTTAATGTATCAGTTTTACTATTAATGAATAGTATCCCATATCAATATATATTATCATACCAGCTATAAAAATGCGACATATTTCAGCCACTTTTTATGCAGCTGGCTCTATATGGCAGAATTCTCATCTATATGATTCTGCCTCAACTGTCCACAGGCACCGTCTATATCGCGCCCCATCTCACGTCTGACAGTCGCATTAATTCCTTTTCTTTCAAGCATATCCTTAAAATTCTTTATAGAATTCTTCTCTGACTGCTCATAATCTCTTTCCTTAATCGGATTAACCGGTATCAGATTAATATGACAGTTAAGCCCTTTTACAAGCTCTATAAGCTCATTGGCACATTCTTTAGTATCATTAACGCCCTTAACCAGACTATATTCAAATGATATTCTTCGTCCTGTCTTATCAAGATAATACCTGCACGCATCCATAATCTCTGCTATGCTGTATTTATTAGCAATAGGCATCATAGTCTTTCTTAACTCATCATTAGGTGCGTGAAGCGATATTGCAAGTGTTATCTGTAACTTAAGATCTGCCAGTTCTTTTATCTTAGGCACAATTCCACAGGTTGATACTGTTATATTTCTCTGGCTTATATTAAGTCCTCTTTCACTGTTAAGCAGTTCTATGAATTTAATAACATTATCGTAATTATCCATAGGCTCACCAGAACCCATTATAACAACATTGCTTACTCTCTCATTAGTATCCCTGCTTATTCTGTATATCTGGTCAAGCATTTCTGATGGTGAAAGATTTCTTACACATCCATTAAGAGTTGATGCGCAGAAACGACAGCCCATTTTGCAGCCGACCTGTGATGAAATACATACCGAATTGCCGTGATGATACTTCATAAATACACTTTCTATAAGATTGCCGTCATAAAGCTCAAAAAGGTACTTTCTAGTGCCGTCTATCCTTGACTCCTGCATTTTTACAATCTTAAGACTTGTATACAAGGTATCTTCCTTTAAAGTATCCTTAAGCTTATCGGAAATATTGGTCATCTCATCATAACTTTCTGCCAGTTTCTCGTGCATCCACGAATATAACTGGGCAGCTCTGAATTTCTTTTCATTAATACTCTCGACATATTGTACAAGTTCATTGTAATTCAATGATTTTATATCAGTCTTATGCGGCATAGCCATACTCCATTCCATTTATCTGTTATTTCTTAAATATATTTACATTCCCCTGTTTAATTCTTAATAAGACGAGCGACAAAGAAACCGTCCATTCCTGAATTATTGGCAGGAAGCAGCTGATGATACTCTCCGTCTTTCGTAAAGCCTAATTCTTTACATATCCAGTCGGCATTATCCTCATTTTCTGCCCTGTTAATTGTACAAGTGCTATACATTAACACTCCACCACTCTTAACATAGCGTGATACAACCTTTAAAATATCTCTTTGAAGATCTACAAGTGACTGCAATTTTTCAGGAGAAGCATTATATTTTATATCTGGCTTTCTTCCTATTATCCCAAGACCTGAACAAGGAAGGTCAGCTATAACAATATCAGCTTTATTAATCAGACTTTCATCACAATCAAGTGCATCATATACCTGTGTCTGTATATTAGTGATATTAAGCCTCTTAATATTCTCATCAATAAGTGCGACCTTGTAATCTGACAAATCTCTGGCGATTACCCTGCCGCAATCCCCCTGTTCTGACATCTTAAGTGCGGCATTAATTGACTTTCCGCCCGGTGCACCACATACGTCAACTATTGTATCTCCCGCTTTTGGTGCTGTGTATTCACCTGCAAGCATTGAGCTGATATCCTGAATCTGATACATACCGTCCTGAAAGCTTTTAAGCCCTGCGATATAATCATAATCGGATATCTCATACGCATATGGTATATTCTCTACTTCTTTTACTGTCACATTCTCACGCTGAAGAAGTTCTTTAATCTGTTCCCTGGAAGCCTTTGATGTATTACATCTTATATATGTCTTCTTCTCACACTTCATGCCCTCAAGCACGGATTTAACAGTATCTATTGACATCTGCCCTGACCACAGCTCAATTATCCACATTGGCATAGAATACTTAACAGACAGATATTCATATGGACTTTTATTATAATCTGGATATTCAATATTGTCTTTATTGCGTGATATATTTCTTAACACACCATTAACAAAACCCTTAAGCCCCGCAAATCCCCTCTTTACAGCAAGCTTGACAGCCTCATTACAAGCTGCACTGTCAGGCACATTATCCATATATATTATCTGATATACACCCATTCTTACAATTCTTCTTATAACAGGCTTCATCTTCTTAACTGGTGTCTTTGAATACTTGTTAATAATATAATCTAATTCTATCTGGCTCTCTATAATGCCTAAAGACAGCTTATTGATAAATGATCTTTTACTCTTATCAAGATACTGGTACTTTAAAAGTGCATTGTTGATTATTATATGTGAAAATTCATTGTTACTCTCTATTTCTTCCAAAATGTCGAGTACAACCGCTCTTAAATTAACTTCCATACAGATTATTCTCCATTATAATATAACTAATTACCCTAATGCAGTCCCTTCTTCAACGTGGCTTCCAAGAAGAAAGGCATCTGCTGACATTCTCTTCTTACCCTCAAGCTGAAGTTCATTAACCTTAAGATAATCTTTTCCGCATTTTATAATAAATGTCTTCTTATCTACATAACATACTGTTCCAGCTTCACATTCCTTTGAAATATTATTGTTATTTATAATATCATCACTGTCATTCACAACATCTGCATCCCATATTTTTAACATTTTGCCATTAAGATGTGTAAATGCACTTGGCCAGGGATTAAGTCCTCTTATAAGGCACTCAATCTGTCTGGCACTCTTAGTAAAATCAAGCTCTCCCATTGACTTTTTAAGCATTTTGACATATGAGCTTTCAGCTTCGTTCTGCTTTTCTGGTATAATGCTTCCAGTCTCAAGTCCTTCAAGTGTCTTAATAAGAAGCTTAGCACCAACTATGCTTAATCTGTCAAAAAGGCTTCCGCCTGTCTCTTTCTTATCAAGTTTAACCTTATCTACCAAAAGAATATCTCCTGTATCAAGCCCCTCATCCATCTTCATAGTCGTAACACCGGAATACTCACATCCGTCTATTACTGCCCACTGGATTGGAGAGGCTCCCCTGTACTTAGGAAGCAGTGAAGCGTGTACATTAATACATCCAAGACGTGGCATATCAATAATACTCTTAGGCAATAGCTGTCCAAATGCAACAACAACAAACACATCTGCATTATATTTTCTTAATTCTTCAACAAATGCTTCATCTCTTGCTCTTTCTGGCTGAAGAACCTGTATATTATTCTTAACAGCTTCTTCCTTAACAGGTGAAAATACAAGCTCCTTGCTTCTTCCCTTTGGCTTGTCCGGCTGTGTCACAACAGCCACTACATCATACTGGTTATCAATAAGTTCCTTTAATGTCCCAACTGCAAAGTCAGGAGTTCCCATAAATACAACCTTCAATATTAATCTTCCTCCGTTTCAGTTTCCATAAGTGGACCTTCTGCCTTATCAACATACATTACTCCGTCAAGATGATCAATCTCGTGTAAAAGACATCTTGCAAGAAGTTCTTCACCCTCAACGATAATCTCTTCCATATCTTCATTAAGTGCCTTAACCTTGGCATAAGATGGTCTTGTCACGATACCAACCTTACCCGGAACACTAAGACAGCCCTCCTGTCCTGTCTGTGAACCACTTGTCTCAAGAACTACAGGGTTAATAAGCACTATTGGATCATCACCACAGTCAATTACTACTAATCTCTTTCTTATTCCTACCTGTGGAGCTGCAAGTCCAACTCCATTAGCCTCATACATTGTTTCAAACATATCATCAATAAGTTCCTGTATTCTAGGTGTCATCTCAGTTATTTCTTTTGCTTCTTTTCTTAATATCTCATCACCTAATGTTCTTATATTTCTGATTGCCATAACTTCCTCCATAATCAAATAACATATGCGTATGTTTAATTAACATCATATGCAATGTTAATATTCTTGTAATCTGAACTTCCATTAATATTATTATCCAGCATATCCATAATTAGTTCAAGTGCTTTAAAGCTTGAACTTCTTAAATATATCTGCTTCGTGTATATATCTTTAATCTTGTATATAGAAGCATTTGATGGACCAAGTACTATAATCTTGTCATCTTTAACAGTATTGTTATCCTGAATATACTGCTGTATCAAAGCTTTAATATTTCCTGCACGCTCTGATAACAGCTTCTCATTAATACTGCTTATGTTAATCTTTACCATATTATTAACAGGTGGATATGAAAGCAGCTTCCTGTAAGACATTTCCTGCTCATAAAAACTCTTATAATTCTGCTCCGCCGCACATAACAAGCCATAATTATCAGGTGAATATGTCTGTATTACAACTTCACCCTTTCTTTCTCCTCGTCCAGCTCTTCCTGCCGCCTGTGTTATAAGCTGGAATGTACGCTCAACAGCCTTATAATCACTTGCATACAAGGATATATCTGCCGCTACGACTCCGACAAGAGTAACCTTTGGGAAATCGTGTCCCTTTACTATCATCTGCGTGCCTATAAGTATATCTGCCTGTTCTGTCGCAAATGCACTTAATATATTCTCGTGTCCGTCTTTGCCTTTGGTTGTATCCATATCCATTCTTAATACCCTTGCCGCAGGAAACATCTTCTTAACTGCATCCTCTACAGCCTCTGTTCCTGCCTTAAAGCCAAGAATATACTTAGAACCACATTCAGGGCATAACGATACATTAGGAGTCTCGTATCCACAATAATGACATACAAGCTTTCCATTCCTGTGAAGTGTCATAGATACATCACAATGCGGACATTTCATAACATAGCCGCACGATCTGCACGAAACAAATCCGGCAGTTCCCCTTTTATTAAGAAACAGCATTATCTGTTCGTGTTTATTAAGCCTGTCACTGATAAGCTCATACAGCTTTCTTGAAAATATTGTCCTGTTACCTGTCTTTAACTCCTGTCTCATATCAGCTATATATACCTGTGGCAGGCTTGCCTCTCCTGCCCTGTTATTAAGCTCTATAAGCTTATACTCGCCTGCTTCTGCCCTGTAATAGCTGTCAATTGACGGTGTTGCAGAGCCTAGTATAACAGAAGCTCCCACCTCCTTTGCAATATGTATTGCAAGGTCTTTGGCGTGATATCTTGGGACTTGCTCTGATATATACGCACCCTCGTGTTCCTCATCTATAACAATAAGTCCAAGATTAGGAAACTGTGTAAACAATGCCGATCTTGGACCTATCATAATACTTATTTCACCTTTAAGTGCTCTTACGAACTGGTCATATCTCTCACCTTTTGACATTCTTGAATTAATAATAGACACTTTATCCCCAAATCTGTGATAAAATCTCTGAACAGTCTGAAATGTAAGTGCTATCTCAGGTATAAGCATTATAACCTGCCGTCCGGAATTAATAGTATGTTCAATAACATCAAGATACACTTCTGTCTTTCCGCTTCCGGTTACTCCTCGTATAAGATATGTATTGAACGCTCTATTATCATAATCCTCCACTATTGTATCAACGGCTCTTTGCTGTTCCTCGTTAAGCACAACCTTTTTATTAAAAATGTGCTTATCAGACACAGGATTTCTATAGTAACTTTCAACCTTGACATTTATAATTCCGTCTGCTTCAAGTGCCTTTACTGTTGCTGGCGAAATATTAAGCTTGTCTTTTACTATCTCCATATCAATAACAGGTTCATCAATAAGTGCACACATAAGCCTGTACTTAGCTTTCGCTTTTTTCTCATATATGCTTATAAGTTCTTGTGCCTTTTTAGTATCAACCAAAAGGCAGACAGACTTTTTCTGCTTATGTCCGACCTCGTCCTTAACAGGAATAACCGTCTTTAATGCCTGATTCATAGTACAGCCATAATGCCGTTTCAGCCACGCTGCAAGCTTTATCATACTTTTAGCGACATTTACTTTTCCTGTAACAACACTGTCAATGCTCTTTATCTTATCAACAGGATATGATGGCTTATCAGTTAAACCAATTACATATCCTGTTATAATTCTGTTACCTTTTCCAAAAGGCACTCTTACAGATGTTCCGATATCAACACTACCATCCATATCATCAGGCACAGCATATTGGAATGTCTTATCAAGCTGTTCGTGTGAAATATCTATTATTATATCAGCGTACATTTTTCTCCTTTAATTCTTCAAGAACTTCTGATATAAGAACACGTTCGTCCATAGGATATTTAACGCCTTTTATCTCCTGATAATCTTCGTGTCCCTTACCTGCAAGCACGATAATATCTCCAGGTTCACCATTCTCAATAGCATATTTAATAGCTTCTTTTCTGTCTGCAATATCAATATGCTTACCTGTAGTCCTGTTAATTCCAGTCTTAATATCTTCCATAATAGCAAGAGGCTCTTCAAATCTTGGATTATCAGATGTTATAATCGTAAGGTCTGCTAATCTTCCAGACACTTCACCCATCTCAAATCTTCTCTCTTTAGAGCGGTTGCCACCACAGCCAAACAGGCATACAAGTCTATGTGGATTGTACTCTTTAAGTGTCTTTAAAATACTCTCTAAGGACATCGCATTATGAGCATAATCAATCATAAGAGTAAACTTATCAGATACTGGAACAAGCTCTATTCTTCCTTTAACCTTTACATCTTTCAATACATTTTCAACAATAGCATTATCCACATTAAAATGTCTTGTAACAGCTATTGCACACAATGAATTATATACTGAGAACATTCCCGGAAGTGAAAGTTCCACATCCATATTGACAAGACCACTACACTTATAAGTAAGACCTATCTTTCCTCTCTCATGGAACAACTTGATATCACTTGCCTTTATGTCTGCATCTTCTGATATGCCATACTTCTCAACACTGCATACAGAGTCTCTTAATATATCAGCTGTATGCTTATCATCTGCATTGACTATTCCTGTCTTGCACTGCTTAAAAAGCTTAGCCTTACATTCAAGGTACTCCTCAAATGAAGCGTGCTCATTAGGACCGATATGATCAGGCTCAAGATTAGTAAATACTCCGATGTCAAATACAATACCTGCAGTTCTGTCAAGCTTTAAGCCCTGTGAGGATACCTCCATAACTACTGCCTTACATCCCTCATCAACCATTTTCCTGAAGGTTTTATGAATCTGTATTGACTCAGGTGTTGTATTGCAGGACGGAACAGCCTCATCTCCTATAACTGTCTCGATAGTTCCGATAAGACCTGTCTTTATTCCACACGCACAAAGAACATTCTTTATCATATAAGTTGTAGTTGTCTTACCCTTAGTTCCTGTAATTCCAATTGTAAACAACTTCTTATCAGGATTGCCGTAAAATGCTGCTGACATAAGTGCAAGGGCAAGTCTTGTATTATCACATTCTATAACTGCTGCCGGTATCTTCTCTGTATTATACTGTGATCCCTTCTGTACAACTATTACAGCCGCCTTATCCTTAACCTGCTCTATATATTTATGTCCATCGCTTACCGAACCAACTATGCAGACAAAGATACCTCCGTCTGTTACTTTTCTTGAGTCAGAAGCAATACCTGTAACAGTTGTATTAATATCACCATTAACAACTGTATATTCAAAATGTTCTACTTCATTAGCTCTGCATATATCCAAAATATCTTTTAACTGCATAACTGCTCCTTTCTTTTCAAGACACCTAGAATAATCCTGTTATCTTCTCATTCTCTTCATCATAATCAATGCCTTCTGCCGCTGGCACTTTAGGAAGTCCTGGCATAGTAAGAACTTTTCCTGTAAGTGCTACAACAAAGCCTGCACCAGCATCAACATACACTTCTCTAATATTAATTGTAAAACCTTCTGGTCTTCCTAACTTAGATGCATCATCAGACAAAGAATACTGTGTCTTAGCCATACATACAGGAAGATTTCCAAAGCCCATCTGTGTAATATGGTCAAGTTCCTTCTTAGCCTTAGAATCATATGTAACACCATCTGCTCCATATATTTCTTTAGCTATTGTCATAATCTTATCCTCTAATGGAAGTTCATCTTCATATAAAGGCTTAAAATTGCTCTTCTTATCAAATGAAGCAAGCACCTTATCTGCAAGTTCTATTCCGCCTGCTCCGCCGTCTGCCCATACATTAGATAATGCAAATTCACAGCCTAATTCTTCACAGTGCTTCTTTATGAATTCATATTCTTCCTCTGTATCTGTCACAAATGAGTTGAGTGTAACAACTACAGGTACACCATACTTGTGAATATTCTCAATATGTTTATCAAGGTTTACTATACCATTCTTTAAAGCTTCCATATCTGGCTTTGATAATTCCTGCTTAGGAACTCCACCATTGTATTTTAATGCCTTAACAGTAGCTACAATAACAACTGCATCAGGCTTAAGTCCAGCCTTTCTGCACTTAATATCAAAGAACTTCTCAGCTCCAAGATCTGCACCGAAACCAGCCTCAGTAACAGCAATATCTGCCAGCTTTAAAGCAAGCTTTGTTGCTCTTACAGAATTACATCCGTGTGCAATATTGGCAAATGGTCCACCGTGTACAAGCACAGGTGTATTCTCTAGTGTCTGAATCATATTAGGCTTTATTGCATCTTTTAATAAAGCTGCCATAGCTCCTGTTGCCTTTAAATCCTTGGCTGTAACAGGATCTCCTGCATAATTATATGCAACAATTATCTTGTCAATTCTTTCCTTTAAATCTTTCATATCCTCAGCAAGACAGAGTATAGCCATAATCTCTGAGGCTACTGTAATTATAAAATGATCTTCTCTTGTAACACCATTAGGCTTGTCACCAAGTCCGATTACGATATTCCTAAGAGTTCTATCATTCATATCCATACATCTCTTCCATACAATTCTCTTAGTATCTATTCCAAGAGCATTACCCTGATGTATATGATTATCAAGCATTGCTGCAAGAAGGTTGTTAGCTGATGTTATCGCGTGGAAATCACCAGTAAAATGCAAATTAAGATCTTCCATAGGAACAGCCTGTGCGTATCCGCCGCCGGCAGCTCCTCCCTTTATGCCAAAGCAAGGTCCTAATGATGGTTCTCTTAATGCAGCAATTGCACTTATTCCTTTCTGGTTAAGTGCTTCTGTGAGTCCAAGACTTATTGTAGTCTTTCCCTCACCTGCCGGAGTTGGATTGATAGCTGTAATAAGAACAAGCTTTCCATCTTCGTTATTCTCTACTCTGTGGATAAGCTCATCTGATAACTTAGCCTTATACTTTCCATACATTTCAAGTTCGTCTTCTGTTACTCCAACCTTTGCCGCAACATCTTTAATATTCTCTAAATGTGCTTCCTGTGCTATCTGAATATCGCTCTTAATTTCCATAATTTCATCCTTTCCCGCAGCGTAATTATAATGACAGGACTAATGCCCTGACTATGATACTTATGCTACTACATATATCATATATAATCTATTTTGTACATATATTCATTATATATTTTTAATAAATTCTTCAAATTCCTCTGCTGTCATAAGCACCTTCCTTGGCTTAGTGCCAATCTCTGGTCCTACAACACCGGCATCTGCTAACTGGTCCATTATTCGTCCTGCCCTGTTGAAGCCAATCTTAAACTGTCTTTGTAACATTCCAATTGAACCTCTCTCTTTCTCAATAACAAAACGTCCTGCATCTGCAAATAATGAATCTCGGTCATCCTGCTGTTCTGCTGCCTGTCCACTGGCTTTTGAAGCTATGGCAGTCTCCGTTATGCTCTCATCGTAATTAACCTCGCCTGACATATTATCTTTAAGGAACTGCACAACCTTTGACACTTCTTCATCTGACACAAATGCTCCCTGAACCCTGATTGGCTTAGGTATATTAGATGGAAAGTATAACATATCACCTTTACCTAACAGCTTTTCTGCACCATTCATATCAAGTATAGTTCTTGAGTCAACACCCGATGATACGGAAAATGCTATTCTTGATGGTACATTTGCCTTAATAAGTCCGGTTATTACATTAACAGATGGCCGCTGGGTTGCTATAACCATATGGATACCTGCCGCTCTTGCAAGCTGTGCAAGCCTGCATATTGCACCTTCGACCTCTCCCGGTGCTACCATCATAAGATCCGCAAGCTCATCAATAATTATAACTATCTCCGGCAGCTTTTCAACAGGAACTTCTCCTTCTTTGAATTCCATCTTTGCAGCTATGTCATTATAGCCCTTAAGACTACGTGCACCAACACCTGCAAACTTCTTATATCTTGTATCCATCTCATTGACTGCCCAGTTAAGAGCACCTGCCGCCTTCTTAGGCTCTGTCACAACTGGAAGCAGCAAATGTGGTATTCCATTATATATGCTTAACTCAACAACCTTAGGGTCAACCATAATAAGCTTTACTTCATCAGGGCGTGCCTTATATAAAATACTCATTATAATTGTGTTAATACATACTGATTTACCTGAACCAGTAGCTCCTGCAATAAGAAGGTGAGGCATTCTTGCTATATCTGCAACAATGGTCTTTCCTGCTATATCCTTACCTGCCGCAAATGCAATCTTTGACGAAGTATTCTTAAATGTATCAGTTTCTATTAGCTCTCTTAAGAATACACTGCCTGCCTCTTTATTAGGGACTTCTATTCCTATGGCTGATTTACCTGGAATAGGTGCTTCTATTCTTATATCTGCTGCCGCAAGGCTTAACTTAATATCATCTGCTAAAGATACTATCCTGCTTACCTTAACACCAAGCTCAGGCTTTAATTCGTATCTTGTTACTGATGGGCCACAGCTTATATCTGTAATATCAACCTTAACACCAAAGTTCTGCAATGTCTGCTTTAATGTGATTGCTGTATCTTTGTTCTCACGCTCAAGATTAGAAGCTTTCGAATTAGTATTGCGGTTAAGCAGGCTGACTGGCGGGAACTTATACTGCTTAGAACTTTCAGCCGATGAATCAGCTGTATTTTCTGCATATGAATTGACTATATTTTCTGTACCTGAATTTGCTTTATCTTCTATATCTGTATTCGCTGTGCTTTGTATAATTTCACCTAAACCATTATCTTCTGATTTATACATATCATCTGAGCCGTCAGCAGCATTCTTGATGATATTGTCCTCAGCATTGTCCTGATGTGTGCTTATATTTTCCTCTGACGCACTATCCACATGCAGCTCCCATACTGGTTCTCTGCTTATACGAGGCATAGGTGTAATCAGCGGATCGTATATATCATCACTATACATATCATCTTCATTATCCACAGCCTCTATCTCTGTTATATCTATATCTGAACCTTCATTCCTGTTATCGTCATATATTGTAAGGTCATTAGTAACACCCCTGACAACATTATTCATACGTGATTTAGCAGGGGCTTCTTCTCTTGCTTCTTCCTGTAACATTCTTACACGATTGGAATGTTCCTTATATTCTGAATAATCTTTTCTTGCCTCACTTACTATCCTCTCTCCGCCATTACGGATACCTTTGATAAATGATTTCTCTGTAATAACGATTATACAGATAATAGCAAGAATTATAAGTATAACTAAAGAACCTGCCATACCCAGTGGATTTAACATCTTACATAATATTCCTCCAAACAGGCCGCCTCCAGTCTTATACTCTGAACAATATGTAAAATATGTACCAACCGGCTCTTTTATATCCGGCACATTAGTAACTCTCTGCCACAAAGCTGCCGCAATAACCGACAATACATATGCCATAGCTGCTTTAATCTTCATAACTCCGATAATATCTTTATTGGCAAGCATAAACATAATACTTACAGCTATAATCACCGGAACTATATAAGCAGCAATTCCAAATAATCCAAACATAAACCATTTAATTGAACGCCCAACAATTCCTGCCATATTAAAATTACTGAGCAGGAGGATAATTGCACACGCTAAAGCTATTAAAAAAACTATCTCATCCCTTAGCTGGTTATTCATCTGCGATGAATTGCTTCCTGTATTCCTTGAAGATGAACTTTGGGAACCAGAACCCCTTGCATTAGGGCTTTTCGTGCCATTTCCTTTGTAATTAGAGCTTTTCTTAGTTGTATTGCTATTTCCTGAATATGAAGTTTTACCTGATTTGCTGTTAGACGTCGTCTTTCTTTTGGTACTGCTGGTCTTCTTGCCTGTACTTTTACTTCTGCCTGAAGCCATATATCTAACTCCTCCATATACTACTAGTGAACTACCACTAAGCTAAAGCTTACTGGCTTCTTGCTTCAACGTCCTCGTAACCTACTAACTCCACAAGCGTAACTTCGGGCTGAACCATCCCTAGTTGTATTTTGTTATGCAGAGAGTAGTCTGAGTCCCTCTGCTAATATATTCTGACTTGCATTGAGGTCTCTATCATGTTTTGTCCCACATACAGGACACGACCATATTCTTATTGCAAGATTTTTTACATCTGTATTCTTATATCCACAGCACCCACACAACTGACTGCTCGCATAGAATGTATCGACCTTTATATACTGACGATTGTTCCATTCAGCCTTGTATTCCAATTGTCGTGTTAGTTCATACCATGAACAGTCTGCTATTGATTTTGCAAGGTTGTGATTTTTTATCATATTGGATATTGCCAGATTTTCACTTACTATCACTTGGTTATCGTTGATTAGTTTATGTGAGATTCTATGCAGTTTATCTTTTCTGATATTTGTAATTCTTTCATGGCATCCTGCTATCTTTCGTTTCATTTTATGGAAATTGGCACTGCCTTTTTCCTTATGTGCAAGCTGACGTTGTAATTTTACCAACTGTTTTTCGTATTTCTTTAATGTCTTAGGATTTTCAAACTTATCTCCATTTGATGCGGTACATAAATCTTTAATTCCTAAATCCAGTCCAACCTTATTATCAGTATGTGGAAGTTCGATATGCTCTGTTTCTACAAGTATTGACACATAATACTTTCCACTGGGTACTTGAGAAATCGTAACGCTTTTGATTGTTCCAACAAAACTACGATGCTGTTTTATCCTTACATATCCAATCTTAGGTAACTTTATGCATTTCCCAACAATCGCAACTGAACCTTTCTGATTGTTTGTTGTATAGGCTTTGTGGTTGTTCTTTTTGCTCTTGTATTTAGGAAAACCCACTGATTTATCACGAAAAAAATTGCGATATGCACTCTGTAAATTCATCTGTGCATTGGCAAGTGCTAATGAATCCACTTCTTTCAGCCATGGAAATTCCGATTTATACTTTGCAGGAGTAACAGACAAAGATTTACCTGTTTCCTCGTAACAGGCTATCTTTTCAGCAAGCATGCGATTATATACAAAACGCACACAACCGAAAGTCCTGGCAAAATATTCTCTTTGTTCTTTGTTTGGATATAATCGGAATTTATATGCTTTCTGAACCATAGCTTATCCTTTCTCTGAAAGTTCTTTTTCCAGTTCTAAAATCCGTTCCATCATACCAATGATATATGGTGGGGGAGTACGTCTTTCGTGCTCCCAATCCTGTAATGCTGCTGTAGGTATGCCAATATAATTTATCCATAAGCATACCGCCTTTCTTAATATACTTATATTATAAGGTATTGCCACATAATAGTCGACCATAATTTTACATTTACCCTTGGTTTTCGATATATTCCTTTAGAATTTTTTCACTGACATTTCCAACTGAACATACAAAATATCAATCCATCCAAAAGGTATGTTCTTTCCAAAAGCATTTAGAAAGATAAGTATTATATTTCTTCCAGATATGATAAGTGGTATAGCTTTTCATAGTTCTGTAATAAGTATTTACTATGATTTTTTGATTTCCATTCGCCCATGACAAATCTCCTTTATTTGATTTATCGGTAACGGACGATTGTTTTAGAACAATCTGTCTATGACTGACGCATTCATCCACTCAGCTAAAGCTAACTGGATTTCTGCTAAATTGTTTTAAAGGTGTAAATGCTTTAATATATGCTAAAATAGATATCTTGCCCACAAAGCAAAATTCTTTATGAGCTTCATCTGACGTTCTCTATATGATGATAACTCTACCGGCTTTACGTTATATGGATTATCATAGCTTCCATCTTTATCAGCCTTTCTTGCTACCCTTTCATAGCCCTCCATTGACTGATTCAACTCTCTGTTAATATCCTTGCTATCTATCACAAGCATAAGCTCTGTATCCAGATAAGCACTTCTCATATCTATGTTAAATGAGCCTATAACTGATATGTTATCATCAATCAGTACTGACTTACCATGGTATGAATAACCGCCTTCATATTCCCATACATCAATCCCTGTACCAAGTATCCTGTTCTTATTAACATAATAATCTGCAGAACCAAATGGATTGCCATTGTTAGCAACTGAATTCGTCATAAGTGATACATCACCCACTGTGTCACAAACCGACTTTAGCCCTTCATACATATAATCGTTGCATATAATATAAGGTGTATGCAGCTTAACTCTGCTTTCAGCCTTCTTCATAAGTTCAACAAGCTGATACCATACATATGGTTTCTTTGATGAATATTCTATGGGATTACTCAAAAGTGCTACATTATTCACTTCATAAGCATCTTTAAACATATCCTTATAAACACTTTTCCCAAGACCTTTATAAATACCATTATCTGTATTGTCTTCACAATAGTCTGCATATAATGAATGAAGTTCTTCCCTGGCTGCTGCCACTTTCTTCTTAGCTGCCAGCTTGTTTTTCTTATCTGTGATTCTGGAACTGTCCACCGAATTATTATGTGAATATGTATTCTCTACACAATAATTATATTCATTTTTCTCTGATATTGTAAAATATGTGTCTGTATCCGTAAGCGCATTTACCCCATTGATAAAAGCCTTACTTTCTTTATAATTCCATACTTTCCCAAAATACGAGAGAATATCGTTAACAGAACTATTCTCATCTGGATTCTCGCAATACACCAACGCATCTCTGTCATAATTCTTATATGGCGAGCTGCTTCCTAAAAAATATGAAAATGTGTTTCTTCCACCTATTATATAACTGCTTCTATCAGCTATAAGATACTTATCATGAAGTCTTCCCATAGATTTCCATGGTGCAAACGGATTGACCTTATTATATATCTTAATGCTTGTTCCTTCTCCAGCTGCCAACGCTTCAAAATAAGGATTACCATTCATACGGAGAAATCCAGATACTCCATCAACTATTACATTTACCGATACTCCACGTTCTGAAGCATCTAGAAGCGCACCAAGAATAAGCTTTCCACTATCATCTGCCCTGAAATCAAAGGTTGATAATATAATCTCATCCCTAGCGTTGCTTATCAGCTTAATACGCTCAAGCAGTGCATCTCCATTATCTTCTATAACTTCCGCCATTTCCGGCTCTGTTCTTGTCTTCCATATATTATCAACAGACAGCTCTTCTTTGTCCTCTTCCGTCAATACTGGCTGTTTATGATATGTAATAAGCGCACAACCAACTATGGCAATCACAATAATAAGTAGTATAGCAAGTATTATTAAGAATACTTTTATCACTTTCTTTAATCTATTTATACGCATATACTTTTTCCCTTTTTAATTATATAATCATCTGGAACTATATCTTATTGTATAAGCTGCAAAACGTGCAACATCTTGTATTCTATCAGTATATACTGTTTATTGCAAGATTAGTTGTGATTTCTTTATATATTCTTTATGCGTTTTATTTTTTTATTTTGATGCAATCTCAATGATTCATAGGAACTATTAATTAACCTCGACAGCTAGATAACTACCCAAAAACTTGACATAGGGATTTTATACTCTTTTTACAATCAAAAGAGATTAATTCATGGGTATATATCTTTAATTCATTATCAGAAAAATTTATATTCCACTATGTATCTATTAAAACGATTCCCATAGTAATAGCCATGAGAGAAAGACCAATATTTACATTCCACTATGTATCTATTAAAACCTATGACCGATGCCGTCCTGCTCATCAAAATAGTTATTTGCATTCCACTATGTATCTATTAAAACCTGCGGTGCGCATTACACAATCACAATCACTGACATTTACATTCCACTATGTATCTATTAAAACCTATCTGAATTATAGCTTATATAATCATCACTATTATTTACATTCCACTATGTATCTATTAAAACACTTTGTGCAATATAATCGTCCACAGATATACCCTCATTTACATTCCACTATGTATCTATTAAAACTAAGGTTGTCTGGCATACCAACCGCTTGTCTGACTAAATTTACATTCCACTATGTATCTATTAAAACCAATTTTCGTCCAAGCTTGCGGTTCTCCATTGATGTAATTTACATTCCACTATGTATCTATTAAAACCCATCTATGCAGTTTGCAATTTCTTTTCCAAAAAGATTTACATTCCACTATGTATCTATTAAAACTTTTATCAATTAGTGTTTGAATATCTGATTTAACAAATTTACATTCCACTATGTATCTATTAAAACACAAAAAACAGAGTTATTAACGAGTTATCAACTTAATTTACATTCCACTATGTATCTATTAAAACTTTTTCAAAGAAATCATATAAATCACTGGCTTCTTTATTTACATTCCACTATGTATCTATTAAAACTTGTACTTGGGTATTTCTCGACTAACATTGCAAAATTTACATTCCACTATGTATCTATTAAAACTACAAGTCAGCTTTCTTATCGCAAAATCTTTGCTAGATTTACATTCCACTATGTATCTATTAAAACTTATTTATGCTGTATTCATTGTATATATAATTATATATTTACATTCCACTATGTATCTATTAAAACCTTCTGCAATATTAAAGGTTTTAGGATTAAAATTAATTTACATTCCACTATGTATCTATTAAAACTCAATTGCATATATAACAGCTAAGTCACCGATAAGTATTTACATTCCACTATGTATCTATTAAAACTTCTTCAATCTCATTTGCAATGTCATCCGCAATCTTATTTACATTCCACTATGTATCTATTAAAACATTGCTGCTATTACATTCTCAATGCTATAAGCTTCATTTACATTCCACTATGTATCTATTAAAACATAAGCACTAATAATATTAAGTATTTCTACTGTCATATTTACATCCCACTATGTATCTATTAAAACTTTTCTTTTGAAATATACATCTCTCGCACCTCCTCTATTTACATTCCACTATGTATCTATTAAAACCAGCCTCATCCAATATATCATTATGAAGAACGGAAATTTACATTCCACTATGTATCTATTAAAACAATTGCTTCAATTGCGGATTTAAGTTCGCCACTTTTATTTACATTCCACTATGTATCTATTAAAACGTACTCTTATGTACTTTATTACTAATTGAGAACTCATTTACATTCCACTATGTATCTATTAAAACTTCTTTACATCAATGTATTTATCTATAAGCTTGTCAATTTACATTCCACTATGTATCTATTAAAACTTATTAACCCGCCAGCACCAGCAATTGCACTTATATTTACATTCCACTATGTATCTATTAAAACCATCTCCCCATAAACCAACTGTCTTAATTGCTATAAGATTTACATTCCACTATGTATCTATTAAAACCAAAGGTGCTTATAGACCTCTGCCTATAACTGTTTTAATTTACATTCCACTATGTATCTATTAAAACTTTATCTGCTGTTTATCCGTTAATTGTGTATTGTTTATTTACATTCCACTATGTATCTATTAAAACCTCAACTTCTTGCGATATTTGTATTGCCCTTTCTCTATTTACATTCCACTATGTATCTATTAAAACATTCGCCAGCTCTTCGCTTATTTCCTCTTCTGTAATATTTACATTCCACTATGTATCTATTAAAACGCGTAGAAGAAACAAGGGTTTGAGAATATTTCTAAATTTACATTCCACTATGTATCTATTAAAACACGTGGTCTTAAATGACATTATTTTGATATCTTAATTTATACCTTTTTGTCGACTCCTATTATTTATATATATTATTATCCTAAAGATTTTATCCAACAATTACAAATATCTGATAAAACCTACATTGTCGACCTTATGGTTATTTTACATCATTATCATTCGACAGACAAGATTGTGCAATACATATATAACTTTATATTATAAAATCTGTTACATTATCCTGTCTACCCCACAACTCTTTATCAACCCACTTCTGCTGTCTACTTTTAAATAAAATAACAGAATCCAGTTCGTTATTAATATATGGAGCTAATTCTTTTTGCATTTTAATTAATTGTACTTTTGATAATTCTCCTTCAAAAACCGAATTCTGTATATGTGTCATATATTTTTTACATATTTTAAATATATGACACCATCTTTTTCTTCCATTTTCATCCTTGCTTACATCATATACTAAAACAATATACATACACTAACCTCATATTTTATTTATATATGTTAAATGTCGTTAATTTCATACATGATACCAGAGTCAAGAGGTCTAAGCCCACATGAGCTTGCTCATAAGTTGGTGAAGAACCTTGGAACCCGATATCCATATATAATATTACCACCATATCCTAAAACCTTCATATTCCTTTTCACCTATTAGATGTTTGATAAGTTTATATGCCTCTAACCTTATCAAATACTGATATGATACCTGTCGTCCAAGCTCTTTATGCATTATTGTCTGTTTCATCTTTTTTTCAAATTCCGAAACAATAAGTTTAGAAGCATCCTTTTTTAAATGTAAATAATTCAATTCTTTTGTGAAACTTTTTTCTGTTATTTGTTTTCTATTAAGTAATGAAAATATCAATCTATCACCAATCAATGGTTTGAATACTTCTGATATATCAAGGCATAACGAATATCTTCTAATACCAGGTTCATGTAAATAACTTATTGTTGGATTCAACTGCGTATGATATATTTCGCTTAATGTTCTTGTATATACTAGTGAATTAACAAATGAAATTAATGAATTAATCATATTATCTGGAGGATGCATTACTCTTTTATCAAATTCTATTTCCTGATTAATAATTACACTCCATGCAGCATAATATTTTTTTCGTATATTTCCCTCAATCCCCATAAGTTCTTGTATAGATTTTACACCTACCAATCCTGTACGCAAAGAATCTATATCCTTCATATAATCTGATACATTTTTATCTCGTCCATTATAATATCGTAAGTTTCTATATATATTATCTGCTGCCGCCTGAATAAACTTTTTAGCTATTAAAAGTCTTTTATCATATTCTGTATAATGCTGCACCTGATTTACTAATAACTGACCTGCAAGATTACTTTCTTTAGGATAAAAACTTCCTGTATAGAAATTATAATAATTAAAAAAATGTATCGGTATTCCATACTGGGATATGTAACTTAAAAATGTCGTATTAAAAGACATTTCTGACATAACATATATATCTGATATACGCTCTATAGGTATATCTCTTTTTTCACCATCATATGATGTAAATCTTAATGTATTATCTTTTCTTTTTAAATCTCCATTATTGTATACATAAAAGCTCTGCTGCATTTTATTCCTCCACTTACTACATAATACTATATAAAACACATATCAAAATAAGCGCATTTTTTACATATCTTGGTTTCATTCAATTCTGGTGGCAGTTTATACTCCTTTATTTTATTAATATCATCAATAATTTTATCAAGTTCCCTGCAATCCTCATCTGTTAGCTCTATCTCTATATTTCTTTTAGCCAAAGGATAGTCAATCTTTCCAGTAAGCCCTTCTACGCCTCTCTTTTTCAAATAATATAGATAGTACTTTAACTGCCATATTCCAGCTTCCTCTATCGCCTTACTCTTTTTCACCTCATGTAATTCTTTCTTCTCACGTATGAAATCAATATTAATAGCATCATCAATATTAATATGCTTGTCATCCCTTGCATAACTATTCTCATCCAGCAATTTACCAAGTTGTACATTTTCATTGCCATCTTCCATTGTAATCTGATGACAAAAATACCACAGTTTTCTTTTACATATAAAATAATAATATATCATTACACCTGTTATTTTATCTTCCATAACTGTAAACCTCATAAATACTACATACTCTTGATATTATTAACAACTATTACATAAATATAGAAGCCTGCGTCTGTTTTTTTATTAATCCACTTCCCGTACATTTATCTATATCAAATTCATAATCCATACTTGCTCTATGTATATTCAATTCTGCTTGCCTTGCTTTGTTTTTCCCATCCCCATTGCCACTTTCCCAAATAACACATTCGTCAACTAATTCTGGCAATTTGTACTTATTATATGTTGGCAACGACAAAGTCATATCCGATATTTTAGATGTAAATATACTTCTAATGTCCTTTTTAATATATTTATCATTAATTATCTTTAAGCAATTGTCTATAAAATCAATATTTTGGTTATATATGTTATCAGGTATTATCGTAACACTATTTATATTGCGGAATTGTCTATCAGCTTCTTGTTTACTATACTCTGCCTCCTTAATTATTTGGAAATTATCTAGAGCCTTCTTTATATTTTGGTAATAAGCAGTATCTACTAATTCCTCTGTACAATACACCCGGTTTATGTATTCATTCTTTTCTCTTTCTGCTAAAGGTCTTCCTGTATAATCTTTCAGTATATTTACTGAGCGATTATATATATCTTTATCATATATATAACTAATGCTTTTTTTCTTATTACTTTTTACATCATCACCATTAAGTATTTCTACCGAATTTCCTTTGCTATTAATTTCTTCTGCAATATATATATGAACATTAGCCTCTATAGGTACATAACGCATATGTCTGTTACACCTTCCTAGACGTTGTAATAAACTATCAACCGTGCTCATTTCTGTATACAATACATCAAAGTCAATATCTAGACTTGCTTCTACAATCTGCGTTGTTATCCATATACCAGTAGACGAATTATCCCTTGAAAATGACATTATATTTTCTTCTAATATTCTTCTATGTTGTTTTATAAAATTTGAATGTAAAAGATGTATTTCTGTTTTCTCTTCATTCATCCAGAAATCGTATATATCACATATTTTTTGGTACAACACCTGAGCACTGCTGATAGTATTACATATTACTAACACTTTTTTATCTCTGGCATCTTCAATAACTTTATCTACATTAATATCTCCATACTCTGCATCAAGCCAATGTCTTACATTTTCTGCCACTGTTGAAAAATCTTTATATTCATAATCTACTGCTTCTATAAGACCATATTCCTCCATTAAACTTCTTAACACTGGTGGAAATGTTGCCGTTATAATTGCAAAATGTCCTCCCATATCTGATACAATTTTCAGACCATATATAATTGCTGCTATAATTTCCGAATCATATGATTGTATTTCATCTATTATAACTTTAGAATATTTAAGTGTTGCTGCAAATATTTCTGTTCCCAATGCTTTGTATACAAACTTAAATATCTGATCAACAGTACACACAGTCAATGGAAAAGAAAGCAGCTTTGCCTTTTGATACATATTATAAGCACTTTCCTCTCCCTTTCTGCTTTCATCTATAAAATGCTGCATACTTCCTGAATGTAATAATGTAACATCACCATAATTATATGTTTTCTTTATTCTGTCATATATAGCATTAGATGAAACCATATATGGCAATGTATAAAAACATTTTTCACCATCAGCCCACAATAAAGCTGCTTCTGTTTTTCCCATTCCTGTTGGTGCTACTACTACTAGATTCTTATTAATATTCTCTTTCATATATAGCTGCATAGAATTAAATTGCATATTATGTGACTTAAAGTAAGAATAAATATTGTTAACTAATATTTTGTTATCAATATCCGAAACCTGTTCTGCTTTATCATAGCCTGAACTAACAGTATAATCGAACTTGTTTAACAGACCTTTGACTAGCGCATATTTTTCCCATACATTATTATCAAGCCTCTTATTAACTGATGTTTCATTATTTCTAAATAAAATTTTATTAACATTGGCTGCTCTTATCTTTTTTTCTTCTCTTTTATAAAAATCAGCCAGATTATCAATATAGTATTTCTTACAGAATTCCTTTATTTGAGCACTTTCCCACTTATCTTCCCTGTCATGATGATGGTAAACAGCAGTTATAAATATCTTAAAATCTTCTACTGTACAATCTGGAACCATATTGCTTAATTCATCCTGAGATATACTTACTGCACTTAAATATCCATGAGGAATTTCATAATCGAAGGTTTCATCTAAATGTAAATCTCTATTACCTATTTTAGTCTGAAATACTATGTTAGCTTTACCAATATCATGTATTCGACATGCTTCAACAACAAGCTTTTTCTCTTTATCCGTAAAATATCCACCATATATTTTAAAAAAATTCTCTGCACATATTACTATATCTTCAAGATGCTGTTTTAACGTAACCTGTCCTTTTTCCGTTATATTTATAAACTCATCAATGGAATTATCAATAGCTGTTTTTTCACTTTGTGTGAGATTATCTTCTACTATTTCTATTGCAGATTTAATCTTTTTAACAATTTCACTTTTCTCATCATCAGATAAACTTTTTGTTGCTGACTTTGCATAATACTCCATATGTTCTCCTTCTACTCTGTCAAACTCTTATGTAATTATTGATAAATAAATCTAATTCCAATATGTATCTATTAATTTTAATTACGCAAATACTACTACATCTTCTGATTGTGAATCATCTACTAAAATATTTTCTATCTCTATTCCACTAGGATAATAAAAAACTTTAACCCGTCCGCCTTCTTTCTCTGACTTCCATCTACGCAGCCCCTGTTTAGTTATCTCATACTCCTTATTAAGGGTATAAACAGTAGAATTACTGTTTTCATAACCTCTTTCCATAATATATGATACTGGAATATATATATTATGCTTTGTATCTGCTTCGTCCTCTTCTCTTATATTTACTATATCAACACTTTTTATATCTATTAAATCCTCATATCTTCCAAGCGACAGATACATAGGTGGATTTTTAAGTGCCTCATATATAATCTGCATATCCTCATCTTCTTCTGGTAAAATATGAATAATTATCTCATTTTCACAGACTAATTCTACATTAGCCACTCCTTTGAATACTCCATATTTTTCACCATCTTCAATGCATATATTATGTCGTCCTTCTTCATATTTTGCCCCAGATGAAAAAGAATATCTTGTATACAGTTCAGAAATCATTCCCTGATTGGTTCCCTGTATACTCAATTTCATCCTATGATATCTCTTAAACCCACATGCTGCATGTATCATTCCTATGATTGTTGAATATGGTGGAAGTGGATACGTTTCTTTTATGATAAAGCTGCTTGGCTTTTTATAATTAGCAAGATTTTGAAAACAGTGTAGTCTAATTGCTTTCATCATAATATTCGCTCACTTTCTCTTTCAACTGGCTAAATGCTTTTGCTACTGTCACTGCGTGTAACTTTTCCTTAAGCTCTGTATCATTGTCAAATATATCCGATACAACTCCAACAACCGTATTATCATTTATACTGTCATCCCCCTGCATTAAATCTACAAATGCACCTGTCCTTATACTATTATTCTTAATACGAACACAATTCTCAAAGAAAGGATTTTTCCTAGCATAATTACCGCCAATAACAAATAGTGGTGAAAGATTTTCTCTTCTTCCTTTAATATCTCTATATAAATACTGTACGGCATCTAATAGTGCATTTACTCTTTCTGTCTTTTGTTCTGGTGATATACTTATATCTACATCCTCTCCTACTCTGTCTAGATCAATCGATAATGTATATGTGTAATACGCCCTGTGTATCTCACTCTGTGCAATAGCATTACCAAGATTTTGTCGTTTTGCAAGTCCCATATTGGTGAGGAACTCTAATTCACCCTGATAAGGCTCAAGAGATATCGCATTACTCAGTCTTGCCACAGCGCTTCTTGTTGTTGCTCCACCCTTAAGATTATCATCTTTAGATGTCGTCTTCATATAACCAAATAAATCTATCTCTGGATACTCTTTTATTGTAGCGGACGGTGCAAACTGAACAACCCCACTCTTTCCATCCACAGGTGTATCATCCCAATTAAGCTGCTGAACTAAATTATACCTTATAGCCTGCCTTGATATATATGAGTACTGTTGATAATCTCCCCTTGTCATCTTTTTCAAAGTTGTTATATTTCCTACGCCCTCACCATAATTGGCACTCTCTGCCAAGAATACCATTGTTAATGTTAATCCATCCTTTTTCATCTATATGCCCTCCTTAATCATTCTTATTATCTTGTTTTTTAGAATTTGAATTGCATCCTTTTAATCCGAGTAAAAATGCATATCCGTACTCTTCAAATAATGCTGGATTATTAAACATATTTACAAACGCACTAGGAACTACCAGCTTACCTGCCTGCTCCTCATTAGCAGGTATCTTGCAGGAACTATATAATCTCATCACTATTTCAAGATACTTTCCTGTATTCTTTGTCGAAAGTGCATTCATAAGCTGATACAACGTACCTCTGATACATTCATCATCTTTAGCTCCCTTTGATGCTAATAATGCTGTACGAAGTGAATAACCACTATTCATGACTGCTAATCTGTTCATAGCTATCTTACCTCCATTCTCTTTGCCACTTTTAACTATATTGCTCCACAAAAGTACATTATAAATCCAGTAAGCAGAGGCATTATAAGCTGGTGACTCTATTGATGCCCTTAACACTCTGTTAAGAAGCAGCTCCTGACCTTTAAAGTTCAGTATATTAAGAACAACCTGCTCATGAATATTAATATACTCTCCTTCTATCATAATATATGGATACATCTGCATATATTGTAAAGCATTCTGGACCTTTTTCTCTTTAATAATTTTCAATGCATCATTACTTACAACTGCAAAAACATACTTATCATCCTGCTTCGTACCTCTGATTATTACCTGGACACTGGATAATTCTTTAAGTTTATATTCCATCAGCCTGTTCAACATTCTTGCAAACCACTGTGAATAACTTTCTTTTTCACGCTTTACAGCATTATCCGGATATATATCATTTTCTTTTATATAAGCATAATCATTCTTTTTATTAGCCTCTATCATCCCTCTAATAGAAATATTTGTATTAAGAAATGCAAATCGGCTTCCTAAAAGATTAAATCCCAACGGACATAAAGCATAAATAAATGCACACTCAGGACACAAAAAAGCATCCACTTTACAATTCCAAAAAGCTGATTTTTTTCTTGAAAGATCATCCGCCATATCCTTCATAAATGCTATTGAAACCTTGTCCCTACTACCCAGCAATTTTCCACAGTCAATGCATATATCTTTATCCTTACTATGCAATTTCTTAACATATTCTTTGAATGGTTCTACAAAATCCTGTTCAAATAATATTCGCATATTTTTCTTTGCATTAGCTCTTAATAAAAAACATTTTCCATCCCAAAAACGGTTAATATAATTATATATAACACTTTTCATAACAAATGTTTCTTCACATAAAGGCTGCTTTAAAAATATATTTAATTCTTCTAAACGCCTTTTAAGTTCACACGCATCTAACTTGAAGCTCAGCTTTTCTTTCTGCAGATTCTCATATATATATGCATTCTCTATATCATTCTTTATATTATCAAAGCCTGACTTGTAACTATTGGATAAAAGCTTATCACTGATAAACTTAAGCATATCTTTATTAGCAGAATTTTCCTGCCATACATCATTATCTATTTTGTCTATAATAACATTAATATTATCTAAAACTCTTGCATACACCGTACTATCTCTGTAATATTTAACACAGGCTTTAAAAAATATATCTGTCCAATCAGCATTTTCTATAAAATCTTCATCCAGCCATAATCCACTTTCATATGGTTCAAAACCATATTCAGTACTTCCCTGCTCTTTTATGCCATATTCCCTGCCTTCAAGAATATCTATATTATATTCCTTAAGCATATAATATAACCCGACAATACCAGCATTTTTAAGAAAATCCCCCGGTATTATAAGATGCTTACTCATTTCTTACCTCCTCTCAATTTAATCAAATTATTTGTATACACTTTCAACTCCAATGCATACTTATATACCATACATATTGTTACGTTACATCAGCACTTCCCACTTACCATGCCCTACACTACGCCTACTGCCAAGTCCTGACTGATAAAGTATATTAAGCAGCTCTTGATTTCCTGTTATTTTATAAATGCCTATATTGGCATCTATCTTTCTTCCAAAGCAATTAACTACAACTTTCTTGCCCTTCACTGGCAACAGTGAAAAATCTTCCATGGATATATCCAGATTAACCTTCTGCAAGAATATTGAAACATTATCTCTTACCTTATCAGCAAATTCAGCACTGTCATATGTATAATATTCATCTTTATTAGTATCTGCATTATGTTGTCTTACAATAAGTGGACTTTGCATTTTAATAACAAGTTCATTATCAACAATCTCTTTTCTATTTTGTGATTTTATTGAAATAAGTTTCATTGCATTGTTATTAAGCGGATATTTCTTCATTCTCATTAATTGAAATGAATTAAACCACTCTATGGTCTGTCCCATATCTGCATCAGTGAAAAATATTTTAAATCTCGTTTCTTTAAGTTTTATCACATCTTTGTCAAAAACAGCTCCTGGCAGATATACACTATATGTAAATGTTTTTATTATTGACTTACTTTTATCATATAATCTTTCAAACATTTCCTGTGAATAATTATTACTTGCTGCCTTTAAAAAGCTCACAATTGTTCTTTCATATTCTACTGGCAGTTCTGGCTTTTCTAGCTGAAATTCTAATACTAACTGAATCATCAATTTCACCTCCTTTATTATCTTCTTATGCTATAGATATATCACTTATTATTATATATGTCAATATAAAAGTTATCTATTAGGTGCTAATTTATTTCAATGTCTTTATATATTGATTTTTTTAATTTTTTACTGTAGAATTCTAAGTTATAAACATTTACCATACTGGAATGTAAATAATAGATAACTATTATATATTTTATTTTAATATCAACATATTGGAATTACTATTTGATAATATTCTACCACCATCTAAAAAAGGAATTGCCGCAAATTTACAACAATTCCTTTTTTCTTTTTATTATATTTTAAATTTTATCTAAAACACATTATATATCTTTTTAGTATACACAAAATACACTTCCACTGTTAAATCTATTTATAAGAATCTTTATTTTTATCAAGAAGAGCTATCATTTTTTCCTTTACATCTTCTGGTTCTAACTCTTCCACGTTGCCAAGTCCTATAAGCCATCCTAATAATACATTTGATTTGACCGCACAGAATGTCACAAGTAATTTCTTTTCATCAGTTTTTCATTATGTTCATCTTATACATTAATGCCCCTATATTCTACTTAATATCCATAATAAATTTCTCAAGTTTATCATGATTATTCTTTGCCATTTCGCTATTACGGTCTGCTAATGCAACCTCATTTTTTATATTTTTAAGTGTCTTTGACAACTGCGCCATGCATCTGTCATTATCTCCGCCGCCACTAAATGTAAATACTGCATCTATTTTATCAGCTATTCCATATTTTTTTATAAATGTATATACTGGTGCGGCTGGCATTCCTGCCCATATAGGTGTGCCTAATATAATTTCATCATAGTAATCTATATTATCTGGAACACCTTTTATCTGTGGTTTTCTGCCAAATGTTGACTGCATTCCACCAACAATCATCTGCCTTACTGTATTTTGAGGCAATGGCTTAAGTAGCTCTATGTGCTTGCGCAATTGCACAAGCCTCTTCTTTCGTGTTAGTTTGAAGTCCTGTTAAAGTTCCATCTGAAAATACAGTACCTATTTTATATCCTGTTAATGGGTCAATACCTTCATAGATAGAGTAAGCTTTTCCTGTATAAGAATTTATACCTTCACTAATTTTAGTCCATTTTCCAGTTGCAACTAATCTTTCTTCATCTGTTAATGTTGTAGCTGTTGGTGCCTGAGGAGTTACTACTGGCTCTGGTGCTGGACTTGGTTCTGCCGGAGCGGCTGGCTGCTCTACTGGTGCTGCATCTTCCCAGCCTGAATTAATATTTTCTTCTGGCTGTTCTGCCGGTGTTGTATCTGTCCAGGTTGCATTTATATCTTCTGCTGGCTGTTCTTCAAGAACTGTATTATTAACTTCTTCTACACTATCACCATTTCCCTGATTTTCATCTATTACTGCTTCAGCTACTAAAACTTCTTCATTAGAAGCCTCTGTATTTTCTACGGAAGCTTCTGTTACTTCCTGCTTGTCCGTTGCATTTTCTGTGCTTGTTGAATTAACCTGTTTTACTGCAACTGTTGTTGTCTGAGCTTCTGTTGCTGTAGAAGCCTGGTTCTTGCCACCACAAGCTGTCGCTGTTACCAATGCCGCCATTATTGCAGCTGTGATTATTATTTTTGTCTTTTTCATTTTTATAATCCGCCTTTCTACGAAAGGCACCAATGCGCCATGAAACATCTTGGCTGACTTTTGCTTTTCTAATTTATATTTCTTCTGATATTATTTACCTATAATCTAAAGCAATCTCTTTTCTCATATCATTATCCAGTAGAACAACTATCTCCCTTCCTTTATGTTTTGTAACGTGTAATTCCATGTATCTGATACCTCCAATACAATTATTATATGTCTAATAAGTAAAATATCTTTTATTTACTATATATTTTACCATATAAAGAACATACGTTCAACAGTTATACTACTGTTTAATAATCTTTTAATATTCAATTTTTAAGGTACACTTACTTTACAGTAATATACCTCAACAAACCCTTATACTTACTACGGTTTATTAGGGTATATCTATTCTTTTACTTTCTATACATTAACTACTAAAGATAACATATTTTTCCTTTCAACATATTTAAAATTAGGTAATAACAGCTTGTGTATACACACTTATATTGCATACATAAGCTATCAACACCTGACTAATACTAATATATGGGGATGCCACATTCGTGACAACCCCATCCTAAGCATTAATAATTAATCTTCATCATCACTTGCAGCTTCTGCAAATCCCTGACGTTTTCTTGCCATCTCATCGCTCTCAAGATACTCATCGTAAGTTGTAATCTTATCAATAAGCTGCCCTGATGGAACGATTTCCATAATTCTGTTAGCTGTAGTCTGAATGAACTGATGATCGTGTGATGTGAAAAGTGCCACACCTGGGAACTTAATCAGTCCATTATTAAGTGCTGTAATAGACTCCATATCAAGGTGGTTAGTAGGGTCATCAAATATAAGTACATTAGAACCCATAATCATCATCTTGGATATAAGACATCTAACCTTCTCTCCACCGGAAAGTACCTTAACCTTCTTAACACCATCATCCCCAGCAAATAACATACGTCCAAGGAAACCTCTTACATATGTAGGATCTGGATCTGGTGAATACTGTGTAAGCCATTCAACAATTGTATCCTCTCTGTTGAACTCTGCCGCACTATCCTTAGGGAAATATGCCTGTGAAGTTGTTACACCCCATTTGTATGAACCCTCATCTGGCTCCATATTACCTGTAAGAATATTAAATAAAGTTGTAGTTGCTAATTCATTAGAACCAACAAATGCAATCTTGTCATCTTTATTAACAATAAATGATATATTATCAAGCACCTTAACACCATCAATTGTCTTAGAAATACCTTCAACCTGAAGTACTTCATTACCAATCTCTCTTGCTGGTCTGAAATCTATATAAGGATACTTTCTGCTTGATGGTCTGATTTCATCAAGTTCAATCTTCTCTAATGCTCTCTTTCTTGAAGTAGCCTGCTTAGACTTAGACGCATTAGCTGAGAATCTCTGAATAAAATCCTGAAGTTCCTTAATCTTTTCTTCCTTCTTCTTATTAGCTTCCTTCATCTGCTTAATAATAAGCTGGCTTGATTCATACCAGAAATCATAGTTACCAGCATAAAGCTGAATTTTGGCATAATCAATATCTGCAATCTGTGTACATACCTTATTAAGGAAATATCTGTCGTGTGATACAACGATAACAGTATTATCAAAATTAATAAGGAATTCTTCAAGCCACGCAATAGCATCAAGATCAAGGTGGTTAGTAGGCTCATCTAATAAAAGAATATCAGGATTACCAAATAAAGCCTTAGCAAGAAGAACCTTAACCTTCTCACTACCATTAAGTTCTGACATAAGCTTATAATGAAGATCTGTAGTAATTCCAAGCCCGTTAAGAAGCTGTGCAGCATCTGATTCTGCTTCCCAGCCATTCATATCAGCGAACTCTGCTTCAAGCTCACTTGCCTTATTACCATCTTCCTCTGTGAAATCTTCTTTAGCATATATTGCTTCTTTTTCTTTCATTATTTCATAAAGGCGTGTGTTACCCATAATAACAGTATCTAATACAGTGTACTCATCATACTTGAAGTGGTCCTGTTCAAGGAATGATAATCTCTGACCTGGTGTAATAGATACATCTCCCTTACTTGGTTCAATCTGACCAGTAAGTATTTTTAAAAATGTTGACTTACCTGCACCATTAGCACCGATAAGACCATAGCAGTTACCTTCTGTAAACTTAATATTTACATCTTCAAAAAGGGCCTTTTTACCTATACGAAGTGTTACATTGTTTGCACTAATCATTAATCATAACCTCCAGTAATGTTAAACATTACAATTATAGATGGAATTGGGATTAATTGCAAGTATTCTGATTGAATATATCATTGACAACATTACACACAATATCATCAGCAAGCTGATACATCTTACAATTCATCTCATAATTGTCCTCGCACTCCTCACAATCACATATAATACTTTCAAGCCAGCCACCTCTTTTGGGCAAATTCTTAATCTTAATATGGTTGTTGACTACATATAATTTAATCTTCCCCTGTTCTGATAATTTCTTAACAAGCTCCAGATAATATACTCCTTTAATGTCATTAAGCATTTCATATGATATAAATAACACAACATACCTGTGCTTAATAAACAGTTCATTATTCTTTCTTGTATTCATCTGCCACAGCAGATTATTAACCCTCCCTTCCTCAAATACATTCAATACATTAATACCCTTAAATTCTAAATGTTCCATCAGACTATCCATATCTGAATTCTTCTTTTGCATCCCCATTAAAAGCAAAACAACACCTCCTGATAATTATTATAACCATATTCTACCACATAATTATATATATTATCGAGAGATGTTGTAATTCATCAAATATATGTTGTAATTGAACCACTTATTGTTGTGCAGGTTCCATTATATGTCACCCAGTTAAGCTGTTATTGTAGTTCCTGCCTTTCCGTCTAAGCCTTCTTTAGCCTGCTCAAGATTAGCAATAACTGCCTTTCTGTCTGAATCAGCTGCAACAAATCTAATTGATGCATCTACCTTAGGGAATGTTGTCTTAGCTGGGAAATGTCCAGCTTTAATATACTGGTGAAGATCTGCTGCTGATACATTGTCAAATACCTTCTCGTCAGCTGTTCCCTTGCCAATTGTTAGCTTATCATAAGCTGTAAGGAATAATAATGTATCTGCTCCGACAAGTTCTGCAAGCTTAGCTGCTGTGTAATCCTTCTCTATAATAGCTGATGCACCCTTAAGGTGTGAACCTTGCTGTAATACTGGAATTCCACCACCACCGGCAGCAATAACAATCTGATCTGCCGAAAGAAGTGCCTTAACAGCATCAATCTCATATATATCAATAGGCATTGGAGCTGCAATTATTCTTCTGAACCTGCCTGGTTCTTCTTCAACTACATAGTTACCCTTTTCTTCCTCTGCTTCAGCTTCTTCCTTAGTCATATATCTTCCGATTATCTTAGAAGGCTCAGAAAATGCTATATCAAAAGGATCAACTCTTACCTGAGTTATAATTGTTGAAACTGTCTTATAGATACCTCTGTTAAGAAGCTCCTCCCTGATTGCATTCTGTAAATCATAACCTATATAGCCTTCACTCATAGCACCACATACTGACATAGGAGCAACAGTCCTGTCTTCTGGCTCAAGTCTTGCAAATTCTGTCATAGCTGTCTGAATCATACCAACCTGAGGACCATTGCTGTGTGTAATTACTATCTGATACTTAGCTTCTACTAAATCTGCAATAGCCTTAGCTGCTTTCTTAACATTTGCCTGCTGTTCTGGGAATGTTTCTCCGAAAGCATTTCTTCCTAATGCAACAACAATTCTTTTCTTGTCCATAACGCAACCTCTCACTTTTCACGAATATTATACATATTATCAATGCCTTTAATCTTACATAAAAACTTTCTACTCGAAAATCTCAGATAAAAGCAATTCCAATTACTTAAATGTATTATGTATTTGAATATTATATAAGATTTTAATACAAAAAGCAAATATAAGACATCAATAATCAACGCACCAATCACAATTATTATGAATAAAATATTTATATAGAGCATAACTGAGGATAGATATGAATAATAATATAGGTGTTGCTGTACTTGATACAGGCATATATAAGCATATAGATTTTGGAAACCGGATAATCGCATTTAAAGATTTTATTAATAATAGAGTATTTCCATATGATGACAGCGGTCACGGCACGCACGTTTCAGGCATAATCGCAGGCGATGGCTATGCAAGTCACGGCCGATTCAAAGGAATAGCCCCTATGAGCCAGATTATATCTGTTAAGGTGCTTGACTCCAACGGCAATGGCAATATAGAAAATGTTATTAAAGGCACTAAATGGATAATCAATAATAAAGATATTTACAATATAAAAATAGTAAATATTTCCTTTGGCACTACCCACAACCCCTCCAATACTTCTGAACTAATAAAAAATGTGGAAAATATGTGGAATGAAGGCATTATTGTTGTTGCCGCTGCCGGTAATAGCGGTCCAAAGTCCCACAGCATAACCGCACCCGGCACAAGCCGCCTTGTCATTACCGTTGGCTCTATTGATGATAAGACATTTAATTCCGGCCGCGGTCCTACTCTTGATGGCATTCTTAAGCCCGAACTTGTTGTCACTGGCTCTAATATCACAGCGTGCAGTAATAAAAAAAATGGATATTCCACCAAAAGCGGAACATCCATGTCTGCACCAATTGTAAGCGGTGCAATCGCCCGTGTTCTTAATAATCACGATTATACTCCTGACGAAATCCGCCAACGGCTTAAAAAATGCTGTCACAAAGTCAATCTTGCCACCAATCAGCAGGGCTGGGGACATCTTGATATAATACAATTTATTAAAGGCCCTTGACCTTATAAAGCCAGAATGAATAAGCAACACTTCCTATGCCTGTCACAAGAAATACAACCATAAATATAATAATTGTCACTTCATCACTTAATACATTATTAAGCAATGCAATTATTATTGAAATAACACCTGCTACAACATATAGCTTACCTGCCATTCTATGTGTCATATTCCAATTCTCTTCGCTATTTAATGTCCACGGAACTTTAATTCCTATTGTATAATTCTGTTTCAACTTTGGCATATAATTACCAAGCCCTATAAACATAACACCAATGATAAAAAATACTGCCATTGTCATACTTACTTTACCACCAAGTGCTATTATATATATAAGTACATTAATTAAAATGGTAATCAATGGAACAATCCATATTGATACAAGTACAGGTTTATGATGAATCTGCTCTTTTCTTGGGTCAATATATAATTTAATAAGTACACCAATCTGGATAATTGCACACAGACAAGGCATTATAAATATTCCCTCAGCCTTAGTCGCCAATCTGTCTACATTGCCTTTAATTCCCCAATGAACAGGCAATTCATCGGGAAGCTTATTCCATAACGCCAATCCTATAATAATTGGTAGCAATGTAGCGATAACCGATATTACTGCCATTGAAAGGCTTATATTAGAATTATTACAGCTATTATCATTTTGATAATCAGTATTATTATCTTTCATAGATACTTTTCCTCCTAATTTTCTTTATTCTTTAAATCAGATAACCACATCATCAGTTCCTCTAGTACTGTGAGATTTAATTCATAGTAAATAAAATTCTTTTTTCTATTTTCTCTTATTAAATCTGCCTTTTTTAATACTTTCAAATGATATGATACTGTGGCTTGTGTCATATCGAACTGTTTAGCAATCTCTCCCGCCGAAAGAGGCTTATTCTTTAACATCTCTAAAATATCCCTCCTTGCCGGGTCAGATAATGCCTTAAAAGTATCTGCAAATGCCAAACATATCACTTCCTAACTTTGCCTAATTATTGTTCCATTCAGCGCTGTATTATAATTTCATTCTATTTAGAAAATTATCTAATTAGAAATCTATCTAAATAGTAAAGCATATTATTTATAAAGTCAATATGTATTATCTATTTTCTTACATTTGTTAATTATCTCTTTTATTTGAAATTGAATATAAGTTTTTTATCAATATATTTTAACCACCATCAAAGTTATTTCAAAAAAGATTAAACCGCCCTCAGCCATTGAAATTAAAGGTCTGAGGACGGTTTCTATCAACACATTTTGTCCTATAAGTCACATTTTCCTATAAGTCTATTTTGTCCTATAAATCTATCTTATCTTATAAATCTATCTTGTCTTATAAGTCTTAATTTCTATTTCTAATAACACGTAAACTTAAACACATACAATTTAATATTGGGGAACAATTAAAATCAAATAAATAAGGTCTTAAAAATCAAAAACTGCATAATTCTCCTCCATCTCTAGGTGGGAATTTGCGTATTTTGACTTTTAAGACCTTATTTATTATAACCTTCTAAGCTTTGAATATTTTAAAATTTTAGCATTTTAAATTTTTCTATTTTAAAATGCTAAATGTTCTTTAAAGCAAATTATTGATTATAGGATATATATTAATAAATCCCTCTTTCTGCTGTTCTGCCATCTGTCTTGTATATTGAAGTACATCTAACATAAAATACTGAATTGCAATCATTGCAAGTGCTAATACTATAATTACAACAAGTGGTATCCACTTATGCTGCTTTAACCTGTCCATTAATTTGCCGTTATTCTTACCGCCCGCTCTATTACCATTGTTCTTATTATTCTTAAAATAGCTGCTGTCTACCATATACGCTCCTGAATATATTATTAATTATGCTATAATAATTGATTATATACATATCTTCTTAATGATAACATTATATTATTTCTGACGCAATATTTATAATTATGATTTACATAAGTTTAATAAATAGCTTTATCTTTTAGTCATATCGCATAAGTTGCTTTGACAATAAGCTGATAAACTTTATTTCATAAGATACTAAATTAAAATAAAAAAAGCTTTTACATTATCTCCTAATGCAAAAACTATCTTCTAACTTATATAAAACTATAACAGGGGTGGAGAGAATCGAACTCCAAGGAAATTTCGATTTCTCCAGTATTTACGCAGGTTTCAAGGCTTCTATATGTGTTACTTTGTGTTACTTTTTTGTTACTTTTAAATATCACCTATTGCCTTTTCAATCTGACTTATCTTATTTTTTTCAGACTTATTACTGCGATAATAAAACTTCATAGTTGTTTCTATGCTTCTATGTCCCATCATCTCTGCAACCACAGAATCATCAACACCGCAATCCATTAACGTTGTTCCGTAAGTCTTTCTAATTTTGTGCGTTGACCTTTTAGCAATATTTAAGTTATCACATACTCTTCCTAGTTTTTTATTAAAAGCTCTCCCCTGAATTCTTTTGTTATTATACATAAACAAATATTCACCATCAGGATTAATTTTTTTAATATTCTCTATTGTTTGTAATGCTTTTTCTGAAATAATGACATTTCGTACACCAGCCTTTGTTTTGGGGTAATCTCTGACAACAACTACAGATTTTCCATTCTCGTCTTTTATTTTAACTTCTGTTCTCTCAATACTGATATAATTTTTTATAACATCTATATTATAAAGCTTCTTACTATGAATATCAGAATATTTCAATGCTGATAATTCACCTATTCTCATACCAGTTTCAAAAGACAACAAAAGTCCAAGACTCCTAATGTCGTTTTCAGCTCTAAGATATCCCAGAATTTTCGGTATCTCTTCTTCTGAAAAGACTTCATCCTCATCTCTTTTAATAACCTTTTTATAAGAATTTCTTGATATATCTAAATCGCCCAAAAAATTCGTAATACTAATGCTTGTATACTTCTTTTTCTTAGCATATTTAAATATTCCTCTAATCAATATCTTAAAATCAGAGAATGCTTTATGTGTTAATTCTTGCTTTACTATTATAGTTTTTATAAACTCTTCAAGAGAATCTTCTGTTATATACTTCATCTTTCTATCAGCCATATTATAATAAGAATTATCAAAAAATCTCGTGAAGTTATTTCTATATTTATCATAAGATTGCTTCTTGATTTCTTTATATTTTAACTTTTCTTCAATGTAAGTATCAAATATCATCCGTACAGTTGGCTCATTCTCTTGCTTCTTATAATACTCTATAATACAATTATCTAATTCTTCTTTTGTATTTCTTCTTACAAGTCTTATACCTCTTTTTTTAGAATCATCTGGAAGATATGTACAAAGCTTTCCTCTTTTTTCATCAGACCAAATTGTATACTTATGCTGTTTTAGATATTTCTCACGTTCATTCATTTCATATTTTAGCTGAATATCACGCAAATTAATTATATCATTCTCAATAGCCCTTTTCAACAATTCTTCTTCTGGCATATCGCTAAAATCTTTTATCATATATGAACCTTCCTTAATTTCAATATAAATTTAAAAGGTCCTTTCTTAACTTCTCAAAATTATAGTCTATGGCGGCAGACTTTATTTTTATGAATATCATAAAATCAGACACATTCATTATTGCATCAGCTTTTTATTCTTATAGTTTTCTATCAAGCTATTTGAAAGCTTAATTTATACTTCTATTTTCATTTCATCAATTTATATTCGCCTGACTCAATCAGCTTTATTACCTTGCATACAAACTGATTAGAAATTAATTCTGATATATCTTCGCCTTCTGTAACTAACGTATCTATTTCCTTAATTTCAAGATTATATTTTTTCATTTCGCATTCATATATTGGTGTATGAAAAGTATGCTTTGAACCAAAATCATAGAACAAATAATATCTATATTCCGGCATATTCTTATATTCAATATCACGGAAATAGACATAATCTCCAAGTTTTTTGTCGTAATACCGTCCTTCTCTTAAGTAATTATTATTATATATGTCATACTCTACATCAAACTCATAAATACGGTCTTTTTTATACCCTGCAAATTCTTTATGTATACAAACTGGCTTAAAGAGAGATAATATTTTTTCCTTTTGATGATAATATTCTTCTTTCTTTTGACGTGCTGTGTCTTCATTACCATATTTATCTCTATAAAATTCATTTTCAATTCGTAAGTTTCTATAATACGCCTGATTATCACGTGCATTCTTAGCACGTTTATTTGAACTATAAGCACAATCTTCTAACATCTGTATTGTTAAGATATTATTCTTTAAATTTCTTGTGTATTCTGCTGGTGTTCTCATTTTAAATACCTCTTTCTTTTTATTACTTATTTTCATAATACACAAACTCTGTATATACTAAAGTCCGTGTATTATGAATTACAACCAAAACTAGAACTTCTATAAAATCATTCTGCAATCAGTAACACTCTGGGTACTTTGCACGGTCCCAGGCATCAACTAATTTTTCAAATTCTCTGTCGCTCATATCAAGTTTTCTCTTTACTACACTTGAAATATGAGTTATAACCGCCTCTTGTTTACAATGTAATCTCTTTAAATGTACATAATGATTATGTTTTATGTCATTTTTAGAATAATGTCCCCATACAAATGTAACCGAATTAGCTTCTTCATCAACACTAATAACAGTTATTTTCTGTATGCTATTTCTATATCCTTGTCCTTTTCTTCTCTTGTAGTAATGACCATATTTTTCTAACTTTTCCATAATAAAAACCTCATCTTTCTTAACATTCGTTTATCTATTACCTTTGGAACTTATACTTTATTTAGAATTATTCGAGTCGCAATTCTCTATTTACACTCCTTTCATCTATTATCATCATAAGATAAGAACTGCTGTTCCATTGCATTTCATTTTATCTTATAATATAATAATATATTAGACTTAAAAAAAAATCATCATTTTTTGTAACTTTTTTTATTTTTATTTATTGCGCTTATTTACTACGTTTCTACCACTTTTTTCAACTTATTCAAAGATGTTCCCAATATTTTTTATATTCTTTTTAAATATAATATTGTAGTAAAGTAAAATCATATGCACACTGCAATTGATATTTTTTGTATTTTTTTCAAAACATTGTTTAATTACAAAATAAAAAGGACTAAAGCATTAATTTCAGCTCTAGTCCTCTATATCTTATTCAGTTTCTTCCTATTTATATGTAGCTATTTCTAAGCCATTTTTCTGTTGACTTATTTTTCTGTTTAGAAGTCTTACTATCGTTCTTCTATCTTCCGGACAGCTTTTAAGTATCTCTAATAACTTTTCTTTATTAACAAATATTCTGACTTTATTCTTAGCTCTGCTTATTGCTGTGTAAAATAGATTAATAGATATACTGGCTTTTGTATCATCAGGAATAATAACTGTAACATCTTCATACTGACTCCCCTGTGATTTATGAACTGTAATACAATTTGCGTGGTCTAATACATATCTGTCTATATCATCAAAATGTATCTTCTTGTCTGTTTCTCTTTCTGTATCTGCGTAGAACTTAATAAGCAAATAGCCTTTACCTTTTTCATCTATACCCTTATCAACAACAACACCTGTATCACCGTTAACAACAAAATAGCCTGTGTTATTATGTATGTTTTCATTAATCATAACTTTATCACCCTTATAGAAATCACGATATAAAGGTTGTATATCATTTGTATGTCTTAATTCATTAATCTTAACTGCTATATCATCTTTTGTTTTATTCTGATGTGTTATTATAATCTTATCTTTAAGTTCATCAGCTTTCACATCTACATTATAATTATCTTCTATGAATTTATTAACAGTAGCATATGAATAATCAGCTATTTTAAAATACTCATTGTTCTCTAAGCCATAATAATCTGCACTCTCATTTAATACCGATTTATCTGTAAATAGCTTTCTAACAAAATCAATATTTCTTTTCAACAGTTTATTCTGTGTTCTATAATCAGTAGTAAGCTCCTCTCTATACACTCCCATAAGTTCAAGGTCACCTATCAAATCTCCTGCCCCCACAGCCTGTAGCTGAAACTCATCACCTACAACAATAATCTTAGTTTTATCTTTATTCATATTCAAAAGCAGATAATACAGTACATTATATGTAACCATACTTGCCTCATCAATTATGATAATGTCTGTTTCTTTAATCTTCTGTATAACTTTTTCATCTCTTACATTAGTCTTCCACCCTACAAAAGAATGAAGAGATTCAACTATTACATTACAATTAAAATCTGTATCTTCAAGATTACAGGTTGCCTTTCCAGTCGGTGCAAGAACGGCAATTCTATAATTTGGCTTTGATTTATTAACGGCTTTAACTGTTTCTTTTATAGTTCTTGTCTTTCCTGTGCCACCTGCTGCAAGAAGCATACATATATTAGCTTGATTTTCTAACAAATTTTTCATACACGATATCTGTGTATCATCTAATCCCGATTCACTAAAATCAATTTCTATCATAGCGTTATTCGTTCTCTTTAACTCTTTAATCATTGAATATATATACGCTTCTTCGTACAAACGATTTTCTTCATAAACATATTTATCATCATAAAGCATACGTCTTTCTTCTATTGTATAAAGCTCTTGAATTCGTTTGAGCTTATCTTCTTTCTTTGTATCATCAAAATAAAGGCTATCTTTAACCTTTATAAGCTTCTTATTCGCACACATTTTAGTTTCATTCTCCAAGCTTTTTAGAAAAGCTGGAATTTCATAATAGCTGTTTACAGCCCTATCATTAAAGCGTTCATCTATAACCCACTTTAAGAACATCTTATCCTGTTCTGATTTTTCTATATTTATATTGTCTATAATATCATCTAACCCTACTATCTGATTTCCATATTCATCAACAATTTCAAGTATACTAAATTGATTATTTAATCTTTCTTCATTAATATTCTTTCCTATTTTATTAAAAAAATCTTCTAGTTTTCTTCTTTTTGTTTCAGATATTCCTTTAATTATCTCTTTAACAGAATAAGTTTTATTCATATATTCGTTATTTGATTTCATTATCTGTTGTATTAATGACATCACTATATCTCCTTTGTTATTTTTTTAACATTGTTATTTATCTAAAAAAGGCAAATGAAGTATTATATATTATTATATATATTCTCTTTTTTTCTTTTATTTTTCTTCTTGCCTTTGCAATTTTTGCCTTTCATATCGTACAATTTAGCAAAAATTCCAAAGGTAAGAAAGATTTTTTATAAAAAAGTCTTTTTACAAATCATATTTATTTTTTATTACATAAAAATGTAAGAATTAGGACCTTTTAATTCTCTTAATTCTGGGTATATTGATTTTATATAATTATCTACATTCTTTATTTCTATTTTTTCTTGCATTAATAATTGAATCATACAATTATAATCATCTTCTTTCTTCAAATATACATCAACATCTGTCTTTAATATATACCCTTTTTCTTTTATTTCATTTTTCATTTTATTTAAAACCAGTTTATATTCATCATATATTGTACTTATTTCAAGATATTTCAATGTCTTTTTATCATATTCCGGATATACCTGCTTTAATGATGCTTCATTTGTTGTTAAAGCTGCTACACATCTTTGAGATATAGCAGTTGACTTAAATTTGTACTGAATGATAAAACTTGACATTCCTGAAATATCAGAAAAAAGCTCTTGGTTATAATCTGGTATCATCAAAATAAGCATTTCATTTGTTTTTATCTTTTTATTATTTTCTTTAGCCTTACCTTCTTCATCTTTTTTTCTTGCATTATCATAAAATGCTTTTGTATATTCACTTATATTATCTAATGAGCATTTATTTATAAACCCAAGAAAACATAAATACGCTATCATTTTTGATATTTTTTCAGGATTATTACTTTTACTTATAACACCCTTTTTACTAAGATACTTATTCAGCTCATTTATGCTTACTCTTACAACCATATTATCATCTACTGTTCTCTGATTAGCATTTGATTTACTTATCATAAACTCTATAATAGTCATAATTACTTCATCGAGTTTTCTCTTACTAAGCACTTTAGCTATGCTATCATATTTACTTACGTTGTCTTTAAAGTATTTAAGTTTCTTCTGTAATATTTCCTCTTCTTTCTTCATAATCTCAAATTCTTTTGTTGTAATACGATATACTTTATTCAAGAACTTCATCGCTTCATATCTTGAGCAGTTCAATAGTTTTTCTATTACTTGTGTTACATATAACGCTTTATCATTACATTGTGAAGAGAAGCATACATACGTATCTTTTTTATATTTTGTATTATCTTTCTTTGAAAAACTACCTTTCTGCAAAATATGAGCTGAAGGGTTATTATCAATATGAAATATACAGTTAAAATTATAAACAGGGTCATCTATACCCAAAAGTTCTGACATATCTATATACTCATCAAAACTATCAACAACATCATCTGGTTCATTCTCTATATCTACTATCCTAAGTTCTTCTTGTAATGCTTTTATATCTTTTAATCGAATAAGCTCTACATTCTTACAATATCTGTCTGTTACCTTTACGGTTTTAGCTGTCTGTTGATTCTTGCTTTTTTTATAAGTGGAAGTGTTAGCTACAAAACAACTATATTCATCTTTATAATAAGCAGATATTATTTCATCAGCATTAATCTTAGCATTATAATCAGCATATAATACTTCTTGTTTATTTGTCCCATAAAAAAGTCTGCTAGCATCTTTACATTTTCTATCTACATTAGCTTTCTCATACAGTAACCCCATAAGCGTAGCTTGAAGCTTGTTCCTTTTATCTCTGTCTTCTATAAATTCATTAGCGCAGAACACAATTCTAAACTTAATTTTATCTTCTGCTTTATTATAGCTATAGCTTTTATATATAAATGCAGGAACTATATTTATCTCTTTAAAGTATGTATATGCTTCTTCTATACTTATTCTTCTTAACACATCTGTCTTCATATCTTCTTCAGAAATATCATTGTCAATGTCTAATGCAAATATTTGTTGACCTACCCAGTTTGCTGACGAATTTCCACCTTTCAGTATTCCTGGTCGCACAATATGGCCGCTAACAAGCTTCTGCGCTAATTCTTCTATTGATATAGTCTGCGTAGCAATCGTATTGATTATTTTTTCAACTTTTATACAATTCTTTGATGCATAATTCTTCTCTGACATCATAATCATAATCTTTTCCATATTTTTGTACTCCTTTTTTCAATAATAATGTCCCAAAGATAAAAAAATGTAACTACTACCTCCAATATTTTTTAGCTCATCATTATTTTTTATCTATATTTATAATATTGTTAAAAAGATAAAGAAATATTGCACTTTTTGTTAATTTTTTAAATTTTCTTGTATTATTTTTCTTGAAAAAAATCGTAGTTTTTTTTCAGAATTTTTCAAATATTTTTGCTATTTTTGCGTTAAAAAAAATTAAAATGCAATATTATATTATGGACAATAATTCAGTGTTCTTAATTTAAAATTCCAAAGGAGAAAAGTTAATTATGAATAATAACGACAAAATAAAGGCTAAAATCAATATTTCAGATAGAGCCTTATTAAGAACTTATGCTCAGAAAGAATTAGTTGAACGCTTTATGAAAGAATTTTCATCTAGTCAAAAAACTATAGCTTTATCAGCAGCATTAACATTGCTTTTTCAAGCAATAGATGAAAACAGGCTTGAAATTGTACAAGATTTTTCATCAAAAAACAAAAAAACAGAAAGGAATTTAAAAAAATGAGAAAAAAGAAAATCATATCTATAAAGTCAGATTGTTTATCTTTAGAAAAAATATCAGACAAAATTATTGAAAAAAACAGACTTAATAAGATTAACAAGTCAAATTTAATAAGAATATTAAATAGCTGTTTTAATTATAATTTTACTAACCGCAACTCTAAAGCAGAATTGTTAGATACTGCATATATGCTAGTACAACAAACCCCTGCTAATTTAATGATTTTTGCAAGCGAAAACAAAACTGTGGGACCTTGCAAAAAAGACTTAACAGAGTTATTAGAACTCTCTTATTACTATACTAAGAGATTTTTAGAAGAACAGCATATAATGCCCCAATACATTTTTGAATTTTATTCATATATGTATAGCACATATTATCAATACAATAAATATAACATATCAGATTTAATAGCTATTAATACAAATGAAAATGTAACGGAGAAAGAATAATTATGAGTAATAATAAAAATAACTTATACGCAATAGAATGCAAGATTAATAGCAATACATATCTTGTTTCTTCTAAAAATCAAGATACAGCTTATCTTAAATTCTATAACAAAGTTTTATCGCAGAAGTATAACATAGATAGTCACTTTGATTTAATTTCAGATGATGCAAAAATCTATGTATGTGAAGAGCTTTTCGATATATTTGAAATATCAGCTAAAGAGCTTATAGACAAATTCAGCAATGATTATGTCATAAGTCTTATTGAAACAAATGAAGTATTTTGTGTATCGGAAGCAGATGATATAGATGTATTATCTGATGAAATCAATGATATTCTATTTTGCTTAGAAGATAAAGTCTGTTTGTTTAATACTTATTATAATGGTTATGATTTAGAATATAATGAAGAAACTGAAAACGAAAGAGAGAATATATAATGTCAATAAATAGCAAGATAAAAGGAAAGAATTATGAATTAGAGGTACGTAAAGACCTAAAAAAATTAGGATATTCAAATGTAAAACGCAGTGTACAATATTGTGGAAACAATACCGACTCCAATAATGCTGATTTAATCGGTCTTAATGGTATACATATAGAATGCAAACATTATAATAATATTGGCTTTAAATATGAATGTCTTGAACAAGCTATAAGAGATTCAAAAAATACAGCTAATCTTCCTGCTGTATTTCATCGAATTAATAACCACAAAACAGTTGTCACTATGCTTTTACAAGATTGGAGTAAATTATATAATGAATATTATAAGAACCTACATAAAGATGAATTATAGATTACATATGATAAGGCAGACTTTATTGTCTGTCTTTTTTTAATAGGAATAGCATACCATTAATATATTGTCCACCTGTAGCTCCATTACCATCGTAATAAGCCAAACTATAATTGTCATAAACATAAATTCGTGCTTCTGTATTTCCTGCTTTAATACTTCCTTTTAAAGTACCATTGTCGCAGAAAATATATCCAGCATTTTTATTAAAATTCTTAACTTCATAAGTATAATTATAAGGGACTTGCTTATAATAATCGGTAACTCCTATAGCTTTATCCCAAATATTACCATTGTCGTCATAGACATATACATCACAAGTACCAAGGTCTAAGCCTCCGTCTTTCAAGCCACCTAAATTAGTACTGTGATTATATGTAGCATTTAAATCAAGATAATAGCTGTTTCGTGTCCAGCCAGCCCACAGTGTTTCATTACCAGCATATTTATAATGCCAGTTGTTATCCCAGTAACCCCATAATGAACTCTCTACTGCTTTGCCTGAACTATCATATATCTGCTCTAAATGGTCTAATAAGCCATCATCTTTCCAATAAGCACGATACCAGCCATTGAAAGAATAACCTTCCCTTGACGGACAGTCATTGTCCATTATAGAAAATGAAGGGTCATTATAGGTTACTGTTATATTTCCTGTTTTCCTATCTGTACTTAAATTTCCGTGTAAACCTATGTTTCCTCCAGTTGGTAAAGTACCACCATCAGCGTTGAAAGACAATGTGTATTTATTTTTAAACCATTGAGCATATAAAGTAACAGTTCCATCTTTTGTAGCAGTTAGATTAATTACATTTTGTTTATTAGTATATGCTGTACCTGTTCCATCAGCTTTTGTATTCCAGTTAGTAAAAATATAATTATTTTTATAAAATCCATTAGCGTTTAAATCAAATGCTGTCTGATATGTACATTTGTTTTCATTTGTAGAACCACCATCTGCCCCATTTCCATCAAATTTAACAGTATAATTGTTATATACAGATTTAACGTGAATAACTGCATTTGTTGTAATTTGATGAGCAGGTGGTACTTCATAATCTATACCTATTATACCTATACCCATATCCTGCAAAGGGAAAGTTGCACCTGTTCTATAATATCCGTCTTTAATATCCTGTTCGGTACTTTCATCAGTAAACGAATGTAAATAATTAGATTGCGAATAGCCAACAGCTTCTAATGTATCAGCTCCGGTTGTTCTTGGAATCAAAAATTGAATAGTTAAGTTTCTATAATATCCACCTGGTACACTTTCATCTCCAATATCATAACCCAACCACATCCAATCAAATTTAATATCCTTTTTTGCACCTTGTTTCTGATTCGCTGTTATTGATATTTTTTCGTGAGGGTATCTGCTACCAGAATCACTAACATTATGATTTATTAAATCATTACCAAAGTTAATAATTACATCCCATTCATAAAATGAACCATCTGCATCTGTATATTGTAAGGTCATATGTCCATTCGTTTTTGTAACATGAGCTATGCCTGCTGCATAAGCTTTATAATACCTGCCTAGAAATAATACTCCTATAAATATCAATATAAGACTAGATAACAATAGTATCTTTTTTGATTTTCTTTTCATAAGTCTTTTTCCTTTCTGTCAGACCTTTCTCTGACTAACTTAGCATAAAAATACGCCTGTATTATAGTAATGAGTAAAATATTTTTTTTTGCAAAAAATAGGATAATATTTATTAAAAAAAGAAAAAAGACTTTCTGGCAACAACCAAAGAGTCTTTTTCTATTTTAATTTTATTTATCAATATTACCAGCGTTATTCTTTTATTTGCTTTTATTATCTCATTCGCTTATATTACTTATAACAATATTAGATATAGGTAGTTTGCTTAATATTATTATCTATAAAACAGGCATTAATTTATGAGCATAGTCAATTAACTCTTTATCCCTATATTTATGATTAAAATTTATAAATTTAATAAATTCAAGTTCAGGTATTACTATTTTTTGTTCAAGTATATCTTTCCATTCATATCTATCTGGAGTATTACTTATATTCTTACTTATACAAATACTTATAGATTCATATAGTTTACCAGTATTATCTTCTTTAAAATTATGATTATATATCATCATTGTAAGCTTTGTATATTTATTACTTTTAGGAATAAGCTTGTTATAATATTTATTATCTTCTATAGGAATCAATTGTAAATCTGCACTTCTTAAAACTGCCTTTTCAAAATCACTATGTTTTCTTATCCATAAACCATATGGATTTAATGCTACCTGTAAATAACAAAGAATAAATGGTATATTATTTACTGTACTATGTGGATATAACCACCCTGACGAATTATAATACGCCTCTAACATATCTTTTGCGTATCTGTTTGATATATAATAGCCTAAATGTTTTTTTGCATAAGCTATTACTAAATCGAAATTGTCTCTTATTATATTATAAATTTCTATATCTTTTTGAGTTGTAATTAATTTTCTTTTATCTTTAGGAATATGATGCCCTTTTATTGCTCTAGGACAATATATATAATTTTCATAATTAAATGGATTTAATCCTTCAATATCTTTCCCAGTATGAGCCCCATATGCTGTACTTTTTTTACTATATAATCCTCTTATTTGTATAGGATTTTCGCATTCTGGACAAGTAGCATAATAACGAATTCCATCATCACTTTTTTGTTTAAAAGGATATTCGTTTTTTGTATATTTTTCAAATTCATCTTTTGTTATATTATGTGGTTCTTCTAAAGCACTATATAATACAAAATTTTTCATTCATCTTCTCCTAACAATTCTGATAAAGGTATATCATATCTGCTACATACTTCACTATACCACGTTAGAGGAAGTTTTGGTATCTGTTTTTCTTTTGTCCCGAATAATATACATTCTAATATGGTCCTTAGTCCTACTTCAAATATATGCTCGTTATCTTGCATTTCAAAATATAACTGTTCCATATCTGGTGAAATTTTTGTAGGAGTTTTCTTATATCTAACTCTGCCTGTTGTATCTGCTATCTGTTTTTCAATCATAATATTTTCCTCACTTATATATTTTTAACTTAACTATATCTAGTTTTATATAAGTATTGTGGAAAATTATTTTTTTAACATAAAAATAAGGCTGCTTGAATTAAACAGCCCTTAAAAATTATAATCTTTCTTTATATATCTCTTTGTAAAGAAGATATATCTATAATCTTTCTTTAATATCCTTCTTGATTAAGCCATTGTTTATACTCATCAAGCCTTTTAATAAATCCAGAAAATTCTGGAACAGTAAAATCAAGCTCCTTATATCGTACTGAATAAATAATACCTTTATTAATCAATTGTGCTCTGGTAGTTGAAATTGAACTTACATCTTTTCCAAGATTATACGCTATATTTGAAATTGTACAAGGCAGTTCACCGCATTTTACCATTGCAAATATGAATTTCTTATCACTTTCTGCACATCTTTCATATCTTGATTTAAAGAAGCCTTCGTCTAAAACCTTTAGAAATTCATTAATATTACAATCAACATCTGTTTCTTCTATTAAATTCGTATCTGTATTTTTATATATAATCTGACATAATTGTTGAATAAAAAAAGGATAGCCTTTTGTTATTTCTATAATTTTATTTATTGCTTCTTTTGTGTAGGATACATTGAATTTCTTGATTGGTTCTTCTATTGCTTTTTTAGATTGGTCAAATGTTAATGAACCAATCTGATTATATATAAACAATCTTTCAGAATATGATTTTTCATCAGACAACATTTTGTATATCTTAGGAAGTCCAGCTCCTATAACCATAATAGGATACCCTAATTGATTTGTCCTATGTAACGCTGCAATTAGTGAACTTAACTGTTCTTGTTTCATATATTGAATTTCATCAATAAAAAAACATATTGGATTATTTGTTTTTTGAGCTACTTCTCCTATTGTCACAAAAACTTTTGTTAAGCTCTGAGTAAGATTATTAGAAAGATATAATTCACGTTCCTGCACAGATAACGAAAAAGTTGTATCACTCGGATTAAAAGAAATGACTAAAGATTTTATTGCATCTAAAGGTTTCTTTATTAAATTCATTATTTTTTCTTTGGTACTGATTTCTCTTAAAAATTCTTGTGAACATTCAGCAATTTGTGAAATAAAATCATTTTTTTCTTCTACTTCAATATGACTATAAAGAATATTATAATCACTTGCTATTTTTTCCAATTTATTTATTAATACTGTTTTTCCTACCCCTCGAAGTCCACTATATATAATTGACCTTGTAGGCACATTTAATCTCAAAGCTTCAAAACTCTGTTTTACTTCCTGTATATATTCGTCTCTTCCTGCAATATATCCTGGCATTAACCCTGCTCCAGGTCTATATGGATTTATTTTATAATTAATCATTTTACCACCCCATTTATAAAAAACCATAATATACTTTATTGTTTCTATTGCAATAATACTATGTTCTTACAGTTAAGTCAATAATATTCCGTTATTCGCCGTAAAAAAAGTCCTATAAGTATCTATAACTCTATCAATTTGTTGAAAGTAAGACAAAAATAAAAGACTACCTGAATTTAATCAGATAATCTTTTAAAATAGTCTTTTATAATATTATTACTTATAATTTGTTAAATTTATCCCTACATAATAAAATATAGTCTTATCCTCTGCTGGATTATAATAAAGAATTGTATAACAAGTCATTCCTGCATCCACAGCCTCTACACCATCATTTATATCCCAGTTTAATTTAGCATAGTCATCATAATTAGTAATAGTAGGATACTTCCCATCTGTAATAAATGACTTTGCGGTAACTCCATTTATATCTGATAAATCTGATTCACAAGTCCATAATTCTTTTTCTGCCTGTTCCTTAGTTAAAGAACCAGAAGCATATTTTTCACATATATTTTTGATATGAGCAAAAGCTTCATCTGATGTAATCATTTCTCCACCAAGTCCTATAAACTGACGTCTCCAAGTCCTCCATAAATTATATCCAGTATATGTACTTCCATCCATAGGGTCATATTCATATGGAGTTGTGCTAACTGGCTGTTTAACTGGTTTCTCAATTTCTGCTGATGCTGGTGTATTATCAATAACAGGTGTTGTATCTGCTGGAGCTGGTGCAGGAGTATTATCAACTATATCAACATTAGGAGTATCATTAGCAATTACTTCATTATTATTGTTGTTATTATTATCTTCAACATAACTATTACCATCATTGCTTTTAGAAATATTGTTGTTGTCAGCTACAATAATTTCCTGTTCTTCTGATGTGTTGTCATTGTTTTCAGAAACAACCACTTCTGTATTTTCTACATTTTCAGCATTAGTTTCAGCTGTTGTTTCAGTATTAGTATTATTGTCAGTAGACTTTTCAGTTTCCTTTGATACTTCTGTAGTCTGCATAGACTGTGTTGTTTCAATATTGCTTGCAATATTATTATTATTTTTCCCACAAGCTGATGAAACAAGTAATGTAGCGATTACTGTTGTTAATAAAGTTGCTTTTAATAAATTTCTTCTTATCATAATTTTGTCCTTCCTTTTGTTTGGTATGTTTTTGTGATTTTGTGTTATTGATATTTACACAAACATCTTCACAAGCATATATCCCCATCTATTTATAGTACCTTTTGTCTTTGTTGCTTCATCTTATAGTAAATCCGAACTATTACAGACCTCTGATATTATAACGTAAATCAGTATAAAATACTATGTAATTATATGTATTTTTTAGTGTACCTTACTTTTAATAATAAACATCTATACAACCCATTAAATTATAGTCATTATTATGATTATAGTCAAGTATAATACTACCTCTTACTATATATAATAGAATTTATATAAGGGAGTATTAAGGTATGATTGATTATAAACCATTCTGGGAAACATTAGAAAAATCATCAGAGACAACATATACTTTAATAAAAAATCATCATATCTCTAGTGCTACTATTGATAAGTTAAGAAATAACAAAGCAGTTACAACTACTACTCTTAATGATTTATGTAGAATTCTTAATTGTAAATTAGAACAGGTAGCAAGATACATTCCTTCTGAAAAAGACCAGACTTTGTAACCTTAAAATTGTTATTTATCTAAAAAAGGCAAATGAAGTATTATATATTATTACATATATTCTTCTTAAAAGATAAATTTAATCATATTAATAATAATTTATATATTTCTTTATTAATATCTTTCTTCCCTTGCCCTTTTAATATTCATATCATATAACCTATATAAAAAGGGCAAGAGAGCGAAAGATTTTTTTAAGAAAAAAAGTTTTTTTCTAAAACTTAATATTTGCTTATTTAATAAAAGTCATTCTTATATAAAATTATAACTTCAACCTTTATTAAGGCTGGCTTTATCTTCATCTGACATTACTTTTTGTGTATCTTATTTATTACACATATCAATATCATAAAATATTATTTCCAGCTTAATTGAAGTTCTCTTTTGTTATTAACACAATCAGCAAGATACAGATTTATTAAAGTCTAATATGGTATTCCTGATGTTTCTAACTGTTTCTTAAAATAATCAACTGTATCTGCATCTATATTTATAGTAATCTGTTTCTTAAGTTTCTTTGCATAAAGATTACGTTTGGCATTAGAAAAATCATATTCTTCTCTCATATCAACAATTTCTTTCATAATTTATATTTATCATTATATAAAAAGAGAGACTTGATTTTACAAGCCTCTCTGTGTATAATCTACTTAAGAAAGGTTATCGGATGCTTAATCCGATGTGCCCTCTGTAAAATTTCTATTTGAATTTAGGAAATAGCATTCACTTTGGACGGTGGGATGCTATTTCTTTTTGTTATTATGATTATCTATGTAAGATAGAGCCGCAAATATTACTAACAATAAAGTTAACACTTCCATCGTGTTCATAGGGCATCACCCTCCTTTGTAAAACTAGAGGGCATCTAACATCAGAATACATCCGTTCTTTCTATGAGATTATACTTGTATAGTTTATCATATATATATTAAGCTGTCTATTATTACTATCTATAAATATCAGCAAGAGTTTTGTCTATATATTTTTTCTTAATAACAATATATTAAACATTCTCATCAAATTCTTTAGTATATATATACTAACTTTTTCCAATTTTATAAAATCAATTTTATTTAATATTCTTTTTTAGTACATATATGCTAACTTTTTTGTATCTTATATATGTTTATCTGGTTCTCACATTTTTATAAGCTGTATCTTCCTTTATTTCTAGAATTCTATCAATCTTCCTCTTAATTCTGTCAAACTCATATTTATTAAAACTTTTCTTATATTCATTTCTCAGATTATTTTCAAGCCTCTTAAGCTGTTTCAGCTTAATCTTTATCATTTCATCTATATCACAATCAGCGTCTTTCATCATATTATGATATTGTTTTATCAGCATATCGTTTTCAGCATTCATATGGTCTATCTGCTCTCTTAATTTATCTGCTTTTTTCTCATCTGATATAACATAAACTGTATCTTCATTATAAGCAGCGCCATATATTTTTTTCAGACTTTCTATATAATATTTCAATGCTTTTATCTGCTCCTCAAGCTCTTTTTGTTTTTTGACAAGCTTTCTATAACTCATTATATTAATATGTTTTGATGGTATTCTTTGACTAATTATAGTTAATTTATTACACAAAGCTTCATATCTGTTCATACTATCATATAGCTCCGCTTGATAATTATTATAATTATCTGCACTACTCTGTATCTCATTATTGATATTAGACAGTTCACTACATAATTCACTTAAAACATATTCATTTTTTACTATCTGACATCTGATATTTTCTGATACAAGAACTAATATATTTACATTTTCATTTATCTCTTTTTCATAACTCTTAGCTGTATCATTATAATCTGTTGTCATATCATAAAGCTGTTTAACGTCTGTATGTATTACTTTATTTCCTTCTTTTTCTAAGCGTTTCAGCTTCTTTTCATAGTTATATGCTTCTCTGCCCATATAGAATTTTGGTATTTCTTCTGTTCTGCCCTGGTCTTTAAAGCTTCGGCAATCTATTCTCTCATCAACGCCTAATTCAATAAACTTAGTATTAACATATTCTTCCCAGCTTTTACGCCAGACTTTTAATGTATCTGTGCTATCCCATTTTTCAACTGTCTCATTCTTTCTACCACCTTTGGTTGTTTTAGGGTATTTATTAACCCTTTTAAGTCCTCTTGCTGTAGCTTCAATATTTGTAAGCCAAATTTTCTTGTTGTGTTCATCATAGTATCTATATTGTTTCTGCCAGCCATATTCTTTCGCAAGTACATATTCTGATGCTGTAAATCCCCTCTCTTCACCATTTCTTATACATCTATATTCAATCTCTGTTTTATTAGCAAAGCTTCCATCATGATTAAGCGGTCTTAAAACGGTCATTACGTGTATATGGGGGTTATTATAGATATATTCATTTACATCTGTTGTTACCTCTCCATTTTTATCAAGACATCTTCCTAAATCATCTTTTAAAGCTGGGTTATGTAAGCTCCAGTCTGCAATCATACCATCTGCAACAAAGACTTCATTAATAAATTTTCTTGCTAACTCTATATTCTGTTCTAAGCTTAATTCTACAGGCAGACTTATCTCAAACTCTCTTGCTAATTGTGCATCCTTAGCCTTTTCTGACATCTCAACTGTATTCCAGAGAACTTCTCTGTCATAGAATATCTGCGGTGCATTTTCTGGAAGACTTATCTCTGAATACTCTACAAATCTTTTATTTGTATAATCATATTCTTTATCATCATATATTGAATGTAACTTACTGGCTGACCTGTATGCAACCGCAGCAACAGCACTCCTGCCTTCATTCCTTTTTATAATCTGCGTTCTGAAATGATATATAGCCATACTTTTCTCCTTTCTGTATTTTCAATTTTTATTTTCTATCCTAACGGCCTGACCTTTAAAAGATTTGGCATTTAAGCCAAAAATCTATGTTAATAGCTCACTTATACATTACCTTAAACAGATAATGCCGTTCGTACTGCGTAGCTTAATTCTCATCACTTACTCTTACACTTAATATTTCTTTCATCTTTTCATAAAATTCTTCATCTGTGAGTACACCAGCATCAAACATTAGTGCTGTAACAATAGCACCTCTTGATTTAATTCTTTGTGACAGATTTTTTCTACGCTCTATCTTAGCTTTCTTTTCTTGCAGTTCTTGTCTGTGTCTCTGCTGTAGCTCTGATAATTCTTTCGCTGTCATAGCTGTATAATCTCTCATATCGTATTCTCCCTACAAAAAAAGAATCGCACTACAAGCTGTTATTCAGTTTTATAATGTGATTCTTCTATATATTTATATATATTCATTTATATTTAGTGTCTTAAAGTATGCTTATATATTTTCTCTTTGTTTTTCTGATAAGTATTATCTTTTGTTATTTCTATGTCATATAACCGCCTTTTTGTAATACTATAATCTATATCATTGATAATCTTTGATGCTGTTTTATTTATAATGTTAAGACTACTTTTAAGTTCATCAAGTTCCTTATTATTGCTCCACCCTGCCACATAACCGAAGCTGTAATCTGATGTATCTATCCCTATATAATTAGCAACACAATAAGCTATGCTCTCTGCCTGTATTTCCTTTGTCTGTCCATCCACATCCCTGCATTCACCTTTTTCTTTATCGTGCAGAATACTGTGAGCTACTTCGTGTAACATAGTTTTTATTATCTGTGCTTCACTCATATCTTTCTGAACAACAATCTCTTTCTTTTCTAAATCATAATATCCGTTTGAGCTTCCTTCGTATCTTTTTATAGTTATAGGCACAGGCGATACTTCCTTTATAGCAGCAACTATTTTCTTGTAATCTGTTACATCTGCATTAAGCTTATGCGTTAATGCTGGAAGGTCTGGTCCTTCTGTCTGGCTTATATCAAAGACATTTGTTATCTTATAAGCAACATATTCCTGCACCTTTTTCTCTGTGACAAGCTTACCTTCTTTATTGTATATAACACTCCCATTTTCATCTTTCTTTACAGCTTCAACTTCTCTTTTAAAAAATTCTGGTGCAATTATCTTTATAGCTTTTTCACCTTTTTTAACGTGTCTGTGAAAACTTTTATCCCAATTTGTATACCCTGCAATATTAGTAGCATCTGGCTTCTGCATATATATGAGCATCAGATTATTAAAGCTGTAATTATGAAACTTACTCATAACATTAAGATACTCTTTGTACTTATCAGATTCAAACAAGCTGTTAATTCCATCTTCAAGCCGGCCAAGAAGCGCATTTACACGCTCCTTAACCTCTTCGCTTTTAGATGTATGATTATCTGTTTTCTCTTTCATAATCATTATCCTTTTTTATAAGAACAACATCCATATTCTGTTCAACTGACGTATGTTCTTTATATAACTGTACCAGCTTTTTAAGCTTCTCTGTTTTATTTTTCTGTTCTGTGTGATTCATATATCCAGGCTCCTTATACCTCTTTAGTGCTTCATAGTATGCTTTTTATCAATAGTTTCTGATAAAGACTTCTCTTGCTTTTCTGCATCTGAATAAATGCTTAGAGTTCTCTTTTTTGCGTTATAATAATAGATATCATCTGATAAAAAGTCTTTCTGTTTAAGTGTCAGATTAACTTCACGGACCATCTGCACTAGATATTTTGGGTCAACATTGAATTTATCAGGTACTAAGATTAATTCGTGTCTTGAAGATGGCAGTACATAAAAGCTGCTATCTATTTTTTCCGATACTTCTTTTAGTATTCTGTCACTTGCTATGACATTAGCACCATCTAAATTAATTTTATTTGTAAGTACATACACATCATCATCTTTATACTCATCTTCAAATATTTCTCTTGATTCTTCATCTGACATCATATCGAATGTGAGCTTATATAGATTCTGTAGCTTATACTCCTGATTTTCAGTATTTTTATGTGCTATCTCTAACACTTCATCATCTATCATATGCAAATGCTTAAGATGCTCATTTGTTATAAGAAATGAACTGTTGCTTTCAGCATCACTTTTAACTCTGAACCTTGCTACCTCTGCCAGATTTCCAGCGACAATATTATGTGGTACTGTCTTTAAGAGTTCTCTGTTCATATCAGCATTTATAACTACTGTATACGCATTTGTCATAAGTGTTTCTTTGTTAAAGTCAGCTATATTCTTATCAATATGCCTGTATGAATCTAAAAACCTATTTATCATAGTATCTATTGATAAGCCTTGCCTGTACTGCTCATAAAGCTCATCAGGATATATAACTGGTGCTATATCACTGTCTTTCATCTTAACAATCAGACCTTTGATTACTATATTTGCTTTTCTAAATGTGTGATGTTCTATCTTTAAGAGGTCTGCACCTAGACTTTCTTTCAGCTTATTTTGTAGTGCTATACTAAAATCAAGCTGTTTATGCTCTTCTTCTCTCATTATTTTTTATTCTCCTTAAGACTTAAGCTTCTACGCTTATTTCTTATAATTCCACAATTACAGTAAAGATGTTCTTCATCTTCAACATCTTTTATCTTGAATACCCCTATTCTGTCTGATGCTGCATATTCAGAAGCATTTAATAATTTTCCATCTTTTGAAAAAATCGCAGCAACTTCTTTATCACGTATTTTCTGGACATCTGAATATACGCCACCAACAAAATCTAAAAGGCCTTCAAAACCCCATTTATCTTCAAATTCTTCAATATCTGAATCACATAAATACAAAACTGGGTCTATACTTCCGCTCCTAGCTGTAATAACATAAGCGTACTTACATCTTTCTACTCTGACTTTATCTATTCTTCTAAAATTGTCTGGGCATATTAACATACCATCTGCCATTTTGTAATACTTATATACTCTTTTTTCATTCATTAAATCGCTATTAACCATAGTTTTAATCTCCTTAATTCTTAGCGATGCTTTATCACATCGTTATTTTTTATATATTTATCTGATATCTCTTTTAGATATCTGTCCTTATAATAAGGAACCTTCTTTAATCTGTTATAGCCATAAGGACTAATTAGAATAAGCTCCCCTGTATTCCTTAATTGCATAAGGTCTGCTTCTGTTACAATATCTGTTTCTTCGTAACTTATAGAGCCTTTTCCTGACACCTTATCACCTGTATTCCAGTTTTTCTTTCTAGCTTTATACTTACCGCACCAACCGATAATCTCTTTTTCTGTTGCTGGGTTACTTGCATCAAGAATCACTTTATAACTGCAATTAGCAACAAGGTCCTGTACCTCTTTTTCTGAATACGCTATCATAAGCGAATCTAAGCTTTGTGTCGCAAGTATCAGATTAACTTTTCTACTTCTTAGTGTCCTTGCGGCATCTAATAATTTTTCTATCTTGCTTGATGATAGTATTCTTGCAAGCTCATCAATTATAAAAAGAACCTGCTTTGAATTTTCTGGTCTTTTCTCTAATTCAGATAATGCCTGATTTATAATGATATGAAGCACCTGATTATAAGCCATTAACTTATGCTCTTCTATTACTATAAAGATATGTTTCTGTTCTTCTATCATAAGCGGATTGAATTTTTTTACATTATCTCTAAAGCTGTATCTTATATCATTGTCTGTCGAAAACAGATTTATTGAATTTACAAGCTCAACTACTATTCCTGACAATGTATCATCTGCTAAATTTTTAAACTGTATCAACAGCTTATATTCATTACTTTTCGTATTACCTTCATTAATAATATCTTCAACCTGCTCTTTTATTGGCTTTGATAATATAAGGTCTATAATATCTATAAAGTTTTTAGCACCCTTTTTATAGTAGTTAATCATCAACCCCATAAGTAAGGCTCTGGCTGAGTTTTTCCAGAAAGGGTTTTTTTCACTTGCTGATATACTTATCAGACTATATACAATATTTTGAACTACCTCATATAGCTCTTGTGAACTGCTGTTATCACTAAGGGCATAGAAAACATCATAGCCATATGAAAATCTGTTAAGTGGATTAAAGATTACTGTATTACTGTCAGTATAATCAGATGCTTTGTAACTTAGTTCACCCTTTATATCTATGCAGAAACTTCCTATATCTTCATTACATAACAGCATTGGTATTATTACTGTTGAACTTTTTCCTGAACCGGAACCACCTAAAATGATTACGTGTCCATCTTCGTCAGGCCTTTTACATACATATCTGTGCTTATATTTACCGAAAATAATTCCTGTCGGTTTTACCGATATCAGCTTTTTATCTACTGTTGGGTACCTGAATTCTTCTAAACCTTGTATTGCAACTTTTCGATTTGGCTTATTATTATCAGCTATCTTAATTATCATTACAACTAACACAGCAAACGCTAAAGACCATACAATTAACTGCTCCTTTAGCATTCCACGCGGTTTATAAGGGTCAATAAGACAATAGATAAAATATGCTGTTATAAAGACTGTTGCTGTATTCATAAGTATCTTTGTTATCTTATTTTGCACTATTATTACCTCTTCCTTTCTATAAAAATAAGAAATTGCTTTATCACTTGTATTTGGTAATTAAGTTAGCAATTCTTTGTTTTTATTGTTTCTAATAATAATAGTGGAGCTGAATTTTTTTTAAGGAATTTTTTTAGAAATTTTTGATAATTTTTTGAAATTTATTTTAAGATTTTTATAAATCATTAAAGAGTATATTTTTTTAATAGTTATGTATATGTTGTTTAGTAACATTCTGTTATTATTTTCATACAAATAAAAAAGCTTCTACATTTTTATTAAATGTAAAAGCTTTTTTTAATATCATAATTACTTTCTCAAAAATACGAACAATAGTTTGTGTTACTTTTAGTGTTACCTCTTGATTATATCTTGCTATAAAAGTGATATTCAGCATCCCTTTCTTTAAGTATTTATGTGACTTCACAAGACTATATCAAAAAAATAAAAACAGGGGTGGAGAGAATCGAACTCCCACCAAAGGTTTTGGAGACCCCTATGATACCACTTCACCACACCCCTATCTAAAGGAATAGATTGCTCCTTCAAAACTGCACATTAAATATATCTTATACATCCGTATCCTGTCAAGTACTTTC